>Ga0209800_10002318_pt1 | contig 17086 bp, 15 predicted proteins | sample Higcelweek8metaG_FD_187174 | JGI IMG/M metagenome (GOLD analysis project Ga0209800, IMG submission 187174) | Freshwater pond sediment microbial communities from the University of Edinburgh, under environmental carbon perturbations - High... | ecosystem: Environmental > Aquatic > Freshwater >...
GGAAATTGGATCAAGCCGAGAAAAAGATCGGGCGGGGACGGCCGGCAAAACCGGCTGTCCATGGCGAATAAACGGTAATTTTAACGATTTTTCGATCACTATATAAACCGGAATGACTCCGGCGGCACTGCGTCGCCGGAGTCAGAAAAGGACGCCATGCCCAAACAGAACGATCCCGATTACAAGCTTATGAAGCAACGTTTTGTCACGATTTACGAGGTGCATGCGGGAAAACTCAGCGCCACGGAAGGCGCGGAGCGTCTGGGTGTTTCCCGCAAAACCTTCTATGAATATATGGAGGCATTTTTGAATGCGGCATCCGCGGCATTGCTTCCCGGCGATCCGGGGCGTCCGAAATTAAGCGAGGAAACTTTGCGCATCCGCGAACTGGAAAAACAAAAGCTACAATTGGAGGCGGAGTTGGCTGAGATCAAGGCAATTTCCGAACTTCAAAGCAGAATTATCACGATCCGCGAAACCCAGCTGGCGGAACGCGAAAAAAAAAGACAGCGATGATCTTCCGGCGATTCATGCCGTTTCCGAAGCAAAAAAAGAGGCTGTCAATATTCCATTGAAGAAACTTATTCTCGCCGCTCATTTCTCGTCTTCGACCTTTGCACGCTATATTCATCGGTCGGAACTCGGGCAGCCATTGTGGGGGCCGCGCAGCCAGCCATGCGTTGTAACCGCTGAGGTGGACATAGTCAAAGCGATTCTCCGTGCGAAATGGAGCGGACAGCGTCATCGCATGCCGGGAGCGGCTGAAGCAAAAGCGAAATTGGACTTATCCGAAGAACGACTGCAAGCATATCGCAATGAGGTTCGAAAAGAGCTGACCTGCGGGATGGCACAATCTCTGATTTCGGTGGAATATTGCGAACCCCATCTGATTTGGAGTATGGATATTTTTGAAAAGTGGCATCATGGGATCAAATTTCATGTGTTGCCGGTTATTGATCTAGGCAGCCGAATGAAGTTTGATCCTCTGATTAAGGAATGTGCGTTGACGGGAGATGAGGTCGCTGATCACATCAATATGCTCATGCATTGTCATGGAGCTCCGTTGTTTTTGAAGAGGGACAACGGCAGTAATTTGAACAGTTCCTCAATCTTGGCAATCTTGAATCTATTTGGCGAAATTCCACTTAACAGTCCACCCTATTGTCCACAATACAATGGAGTTATGGAGCGAAGTCAAGGCGAAACAAAACGTTATTTGCGGGTGTTGTGCAAAGATAAGTCAAAAAAATGGATATTTTCAGCGCTTGCGTTCATATGGCGATTCTACGAGCAAATAACCGCAAACGGAACGTGTTGAACGATCGGACGGCGCAAAACGTTTGGGAAGATGAATATCTGTGTTTCACCAAACGCGAGCGCGAAGCAATTTATAACGAGCTCAAAATTCTAACGGCAAAAATACTCAATGGCTTTTCGGACATTCAACGGAATGCAAAAGGCGTGGTGGAAAGCGCCTGGCGAAAGGCGGTACGGACATACTTGGAAGAGAAAGAATATATCCGGCTTTATCGTGACGGCAAACCATTAAGAGAAGCAAACGCGTAATCCCGCTTTCTTCCGTCCTATCGGACGGTTCCGGCGCTTCCATGTTGCCTTTCTTCGAAAGCCAACATTACAGCGTCGGTCAATTTTTAAATGCATTCCGAATTCTTGGTACTTTCCACTTGCAACAACAAATAATTCATGCTATTTTAAAGCCATTGACAAAATCTGATATAATCGTGTATCAGATTGACTGTCAATTTATTAAAGAGAGAAATCTGTTACCCGTTTTTCCGGAAAGACAGTACTCAATTATGGCCGCTCACGACAACCCCCGTTCGGGCGATTCGCAAGCGGTCCGGCGAAAAAAAAATGAAAGCCGGAAAAGCTCCTCATCACACCCGTCCTTCCCGACCGTAGCTTCGGCGGTATTTCAGCGGCGGCAGGCCGAATTCACGGCGGAAAAGCGCAGTAAAATGGCTCTGGTCGGTGAATCCGGTCCGCACCGCGATCCGGCTGATCGGCCAGCTCCCGGAAAGCAGGTAGCGCCGGGCCTCGCGCAACCGGAGCTTGAGCAGGTATTCGCCGAGTCCGATTCCACATTCGGCATGGAACAAGTGGAACAGTCGGGATTTGCTGATGAAAAGCGTTTCGGCCAGCTCGTCCGGAGTCAGGCGGGGATTTCCGCGCAGAATCTCAAGGATCTCCGCAATCCGTTCGTCGGCGGGATAACCCGGCAGGATATCCGCCGCTTCGATGTAGGCTTTGCGCACCGGCTCCCGCAACAACGGTTCGGCCAATTCGAGAAAACCGGCTTTCACCGCATCATCAAGCACCGGCAGATCCCGGAATACGGCCTCCAACTCCGGATAACGGCAGGGAGCTCCGGCTTCCCGGAACGGGCCGATCATCACCACTCCCGGCACGGGCCCCCTGCCCGCCGCGATCGGAATGATGATCTCCGCCGCTCCGGCATGGCAATGTTTGACGAAGGGCGCTCCGTCCGTCCGCAGCAGCGACGAAATCTCCCGGGAGTCGTTCCGTACACAATTCGCCTCGCCGCCCACAAGCCGTTTCACCGCCATGCAGAACGGTTCGTCGTCATGGTAACTGATCCGCCGCGGCATGTCCGGCTCCGGCAACAGGAGATCGCTGTTCACCTTCCAGCGGCAGCGCACCCCGGCGATCGCCGCCAATGCGTCGAGTTTTTTCAGCAATTCCAGCAGATGATCCGGCGTTCTTATCATAAAAAATCAAGATCCTTTGATTTTACAGCATGATTATTATAAAATATAGCGCTATCATACCATACTGTCAACTTGATTCGAGGTATAATATTGTTGTGATTCAAAAACGGAACTACCGGTCCCCAACCATCAACGGAGAAAACCATGAGAACACGCTTTTTTACTTTGATTGAATTGCTCGTCGTAATCGCAATCATCGCCATCCTGGCCTCAATGCTGCTGCCCGCGCTGCAGCAGGCACGGGCGAAAAGCCGGCAGATCAGCTGCTCCGGCAATCTCAAGCAGCTCGGCATTGCCGCCGCGATGTACCAGGAGAGGAACCGGAATGTGATGCCGCCTCCGCTCTCCAGCTCCGGAATCCGCTGGCGGACGCTGTTCCTGCCCTATATCGAGGGGTGCGACAGCAGTATCTACAAGGATAACGCCGCATTCACCTACAAAATGCAGTGCACGGTGGCCATGACGGAATCGCCGAAGGTCGATCGCCGCAGCTACAGTTATGTGCAGGTCGATCTGCCGCAGAATTCGTTCCAGGGGTTCGCTCTCGCCCGGATTTCAAACCCGAGCGCCATCGGAATGTATACCGAGTCGCGTCTGTTTCCCTCCCCCGACCGGTTCGGTAACTTCATCTCGATTGCGAGCGTTTCCCGCAGCATTCTCTACCCCGCCGACCGGCATATGACCGGAACCAATGTGACATTCGTCGACGGGCACGTCAAATACCTGCGCTGCTCGTATCTGATGCCGGGAACCGCAAGCGCCCTGTGGCCCGCAATCACCGCCGACACCTGGCGGGTCCCGGGCTGCAACAAGGGGTTGCGCTGATGAAGAAAATTCTGCTCACACTCGCCCTGCTGTTTCCGGCCCTCCTGCTGACGGCGACGGAACGGCGCCACAGTTTCGCGGACGGTCCGGGCGGTTGGAACGCGCCGGTCGAAAACGGCATGTTTCAGCACCGGCTCGCCGTCCACAAACCGGGAAGTTATTTCGCCGACACCGTACCGCTTCCGGCGACGCCGGGGGAAATTCTTTCCTATGCGGCGGAAGTCCGAATTCCGCATAAACTCGAACAGGGCGTCTACCGTCTCCAGGTTGTCGCGCTCCGCAAGGACGGCGGCGCGGTACGGGTCTTCAACTCGGCGGAAAACCGGAATTTCGCGCCCGATTGGACGCGCATGTCGATGACCTTCCGGGTGCCGGAGGGGGCCGAGCAGCTTCAGCTTCGGCTGGTCCACAACGGAATCGGCGAAGTGCAGGTCCGCCGGGTGGAGTGCTACCCGCCCGCGCCCGGCAGCTTCGAAGCGGGGCGGGTTCCCGCTTACGCCGGAACCCTCGAGGAGAAAAAAATTCTTCACGACTTCTCCCTCAAAACCGGCGGAGATATGTCGCCGCTGGCCAATCTCGATTATAACGATCGCCCGGAGAAAGAGCGCTACAGCGTCAATTTCCACTGGGAGAATCCGTACGGGGACAGCCGTTCCGGCATGATCGAAAGCGCGATGGAAGACCCCCGCCCCCTTCCGGCTCCGCTGCGCGAAGTCAAATCGGTCGATTTCTCCCTCAAAGTTCCCCATCGCAAGGGGATGCAGAAGCTCTGCATCGAATTTACAGAACGGCTGTCGGGATTCGGTTCGTATCAGAACAGATGGATGGCGGAGATTCCGCTCGAAGGCGCGAACGATTGGAAATCCCTCTCGATACCCGCCTCCGCCTTCCGGGCGATTCCGGGGCGCTGGGGGAATCCGGAGTGGAAAAATATCGATTCGATGATGTTCCGGCTGATTCTGGAAGGGAGCGGCGAACTCGAGTTCAAATTCGCCGGAACCGCCGTCCATTATGCAGACGGGAGCTCCGGTCAGCCGTTTCGGGCCTGGAACGATCCGTATTGGTACTTCGCGAAATCCGAACCGGCGCCGATGCTGCCGGAGCTCCGGCAGAAAAACGTTCACGGCAGCGGCGTCTACTGCCTCGAAGCCGAAAAGGGGAGACAGGATTTCCTCGAACTTCAGAAACTGATTCCGAACCTGGCGTTCCAGCAGTACACCTGCCTGCGCGAACTGCTGCGGGTCCGGGAGTGGCTCCGGGCGAACCGGATGACCGCCGGCTATCAGGGCGTCGGCCCGTTCCTCTGGCAGAAAGCGGTGGAACTCGACGCCCTTTCCGTCGATCCCGGCTCCTACGAACTGCTCAACGAGCGCCACCACAAGATGGACTACACCTCGCCGGCGTGGCGGGAAATCTGGGAGAATGTCGCCGAGCGGTTCGCCGCCTACGGACTCCCGGAGTACCAGAGCATCGACAGCAACTACCGGGTGGAGCCGGAAAAGGTCAACCGCAACGCTCCGGCGATTCTCAAGGAGGAGGACCACGGCATTCCCTTCAGCGACGGGCGCACCCTCAAGTTCTGGGATTACTTCGCCGAATACACCGGGTTCCGCTGGCAGCCCGCCGATCTCGGCTACCGGAGCTGGGACGACTACCGCTTCACCCCGGCCAATCTCTACATGATTCCCTCGCCGGACCCGCTGATGGTCAAGCGGGCTTATCTCGGCATCATGATCCGCCACTACGCTTTCGGCCGCTGGCATTCCGACGCGGCGGGGAGTTTCAAGCGGCGCGGCGTGCGTTATATCCTGATGAACAACGGCGACGACTGGCTGAACGGCAACGACTGGCTCTGCAATGTCCGCTCCGCCAACCTGGGCGGCTTCGTGGAGGAGACCTACTTCTACCATCCCAATACCGTGCTCAAGGCGTTTCACCTCGCCCGGGCGATGCGCAAGGTCTACGGCGGAGTCGACGTCCATCACCGTCTGATCGGAGAAGAGGGCAAAGGCGGACACGGCCCGATCTACTGGGCGCCGGAATACTCCTACGCGGCCATTTTCGACATCGCTGCCGCCGCGCCCTACGACTCCTTCGAAATGGACTGGCCCAGCGCCCTGATGGAGGACCAGACCGATCCGAAGAATCGCTACGACTATGACCGCTTCTGCGACTATATGGCGAAATGCCTCGCCTACAATCACGCCACGCTCGGAGAATCCATCGTGCCGAACCCGGAACTCGAACGGGTCTTCTCGCTGCAGGAGACGCGGACCCTGTACGCCGGAACGCGCCATCGCGTATTGAGCGCCGCCGCCGAACGGGAGAATGAACCGGTCAGCCGACTGATGCCGAATCTCTTCGACGCCGCCGAACAGAGCCGTGCAAAGGTCGTAATCAACGATTGTTACGCGCTTCCCGCCGGAATGGCGGAGACTCTGACCCGCTGGGTGCGCGGCGGCTCCGGCCGCACCCTGATCCTGCACGGCGGCGCCGCCGGACGCCGGATGGATGGCACCATGTGGTCGGAGGTGTTCGGCTGGAACCAGGTTTCGATGAACGCCCCCGGCCAGTTCGCCGAACTGGTCGGCGAGCTAACCTTCCGCGACGGCCGCATCCTGACCGGCAAGACGGGGACCGTGATGCTCCGCGACGCCGGGGGGCCGATCCTCAGCCGCTACGATCTCGCCAACGGCTCCACCGTCTGGTTCTACCACTACGCGCCGGGACTCGACCCGCGGCGCGACGACCGGATCATCGTTTCCCTGATGAAGCAGTGCGGAGTTCACCCGGTCGTGGAATCTGCGGGGGCGCTCTACGCCCGCGATTACCGCCACTCCGACGGCATGCTGACCTATTCCGTGTTCGCCCGCCCGGAGCTGGACGGCTACCGCTGGGTCTACAGCGCCCAGGACAACGGGCTCTACCCCTGGCGGAATTCAGGAGTCGTCCGCGAAGGGAAACTCCGCGTTCCGCCGGGCTCCTACCGGATGTTCGGCATGCTCTCCGGCATCGACCGTGCGGTCACGGTCGATGCGGACGGGCTGCTCCCGGTCCGGCTGGACGGCATCACCGCCGATGTGATTCACCTGGTTCCGCAAGGCAACCGGGAGCGATACGCCCAACTCAAACAGCGTCGGGAGGAACTGTTCCGCTTCCTCTCCCGCAGAATACAGGATTGAACCTTTATGATTCCCGATCTCGATCTTCCCGTGCTCGCCGATGCCGATGTCGTCGTGGCGGGCGGCGGCCCCGCCGGAGTCGCCGCCGCGCTTGCCGCCGCCCGGAGCGGCGCGGACGTCCTCCTTCTCGAACAAACCGGCGCCTGCGGCGGCATGAGCACCTCCGGGCTGGTTCCGGTCTTCATCCACATGAGCGACCGTGAACACCTGGTCGCCTCCGGCATCTGCCACGAACTGGTGACCGAGATGTGTCGCCGGATGGGCGTCGCCGAATGCAACTATATCTGGCAGCATATCGACCCGGAAATCCTGAAACGGGTTTACGACGACAAGCTGGCCGAAGCCGGAGTCCGGATTTTCCTGTCGGTCAAAATCGCCGACGTGATCTGTCGCGACGACCGGGTCGCCGCTCTCGCCGTCGCGACTTCACGCGGACTTAAGAAGGTCACCGGCCGTATCTTCATCGATGCGACCGGCGACGGACTGGCGGCGGCGGCGGCGGGAGTTCCGTTCGACCTCGGCGACGCGGAAGGGCGCACCATGAGCCCGTCGCTCTGCGTCCAATATTCGAACATCGACCTGGACCGGATGCGCGAAGCCGACCGCTGTGGCGAAGGCGCCCACCAGCTCTGGTTCCGGCACAAGGATCAAATTCCGCTCGACGAATACCACATTGTCGGCGTTTCGGAATACGGCTCCGGCTCCGGCTCCGGCAACCTCGGCCACGTCTACGGCGTGGATGCGACGGACGAGGCGGACCTGACCCGCGCCTACCGCGAAGGCCGCCAGGTCGCCGAGATTATCCACCGCTTCTACCGCCGCTTCGTCCCCGGTTACGAGAAGGCGGACCTGACGGCAACCGCGCCGCTGCTCGGCGTCCGCGAAAGCCGCCGCATCCGCGGCGATTACCGGCTCAACTTCGACGACTACCGGGCACGCCGCCACTTCCCTGACGAGGTGGGCTGTTTCTATTACCCGGTCGATATCCACGCCTCGACCCCCGATATCGAAGAGCAGAAGAAAGTCGCGGCGCGAATGCGCGAAACCGCCTATTCCCCCGGCGAAAATTATGGAATCCCCTACCGTTCCCTGATCGCGCAAGGAGTGGAAAACCTGCTGGTGGCGGGGCGTTGCATCTCGGTTGACCGCGAGGTCCAGTCGAGCCTGCGCGTCATGCCGGGCTGCATGATCACCGGAACCGCTGCCGGCGCCGCCGCCGCTCTCGCCGTCCCGTTCGGTAGAACCCGCCGGGTCGATCCCGGAATTCTGCGCGACACCCTGCGCGCATTGGGCTCTTACCTGCCGGAAGTTCACCTGGAGTCCCCTCTCCCGGAGGACGCCATGCAGAGCCTCCCCGTCTGAAGTGTCGGCGATTCGCCGAATTCAGTAATGCAAATTCCGGCGGCGGAAGGCGCGCGGGGACGCGCCGTGGATCCGCCGGAATTCGGACGAAAAATAAAGCGCGTTCCCGTATCCGCAGCACCGGGCGATCTCCTTGATCGGCAAGCGGTTCTCCTGCAGCAGCGCGCGGGCGTGCTTCATCCGCAGGCGAATGACGTATTCGAGCGGGGACTCTCCGATGTAGCTGCGGAACAGCCGGAAGAGCGTCGTCTGGCTGACCCCGCACCGGGCGGCCAGCTCCTCCGCCGTTACCGGGCGCGTGTAATTCCCGTCGAGCCAGCCGAGCAGCCCGGCCAGTTGCGGCGGAACTTCACGGCGGGTCCGGTAGGTGACAAGCTTTTATCTGGTTCCTGGTCGAGTCATCATGGAGATGATGAATATGCAGAATAATAAGCGTGCTTTGCAGTGGCAAATCGATTTTAGCAAACTTGGGTTACAGCATCCCACGGTGAGAAATATGGTCTATCCGGAGAATGTTACTTTAGAAGGCGATACTCTGACCGTCACAGATTTGCCACCGTATCAATATCGTGTCATTGAATTGCAGGAAGGAACAAAATGAAAAAAATCAGTTATCTGTGCAGTTTTTTTATTTTACTTTTTTATGGTGCTTTTTATGTGCAGGCAGAGGTAAAATTTGATCGGGAACGTTTATTTGCGATACCGGAAACCTTTAATGCCACACAGGAAAAATTAGATTTCGAGGTGTCGGAACATATTCGGCCGATTCTATTGGAAGGAGAGGTTTTTCGCGGGAAACCAAGCCGGATTTTTGCCTGGTATGGTGTGCCCACCACCGGGAAACCTCCTTATCCGGCGGTCGTATTGGTGCATGGCGGAGGAGGCAGCGCCTTCTCCGAATGGGTGCAGCGTTGGAATGAACGCGGCTTTGTTGCGCTGGCTTTGGATGTTCAAGGACGTATTCCCACCTCCCCCTGGGAAGGGAGGGCCATTTCACGCCCGCTTGCTGGTGGTGCGGAAGTTAACAATTTAAATCCTGCCGATCCTCTTGAAGAACAATGGCCATTTCATGCGGTGAGTGCCATAATTCGCGCCCATTCTTTGTTACGCAGTTTCTCGGAGGTGGATAAAGAACATATCGGACTCGTCGGTATCAGCTGGGGTGGATTTTTGAGCTGTATTGTCGCCGGGGTGGATGACCGGTTTCAATATGTTATTCCGATTTATGGCTGCGGATTTCTGGGAGATCCCGAATTGACCAGAACTGTGATGCCGCTGGCTAAATTTTCGGAAGCCGAACAGAAACTTTGGTTGAACGACTGGGACCCCAGCGTTTATTTGCCCAATGCCACAATGCCGGTATTTTTCATTACCGATTGTGATGATTCTGCCTACCCTTTGGACCGTTGGCTGAGAAGCACCCGTTTAGTTTCCCAGAGTCCGCGGTATTTCCTGTCGCATACCTTCGGACACAGCCATTCGGCTGGGGACCGTCCAGAAGCTGTGCGTTTCGCTAAAGCAATGGCCCAAAACGCGACAATGATACCGGTTTTTTCCAATGTCACCCTGAATGATGCCGGAGTGACGGCAAGTTTTTCCGGAGGGGAAGCTCCCTTCAAGGCGGAGCTGCTCTATACAAACGAAGCATTTTCCGGGCAAAAGCGTGTGTGGCGCGTGTTGCCCGCTGTAGTACATGGCAACACTATCACAGCACAACTGCCACCCGGCTGCGCAATGGCATTTTTGAATTTAAGTGACGCCGAGGGGACTGTCAGTACTCTGGTAAAAGAATAAATTATCTTATTCAAGCTCAAATTGAGCATGTGTTACCCATAAATTCCGGTGAAGAGGCAGGAAAAGATGTCCAAACTTGGGGATAAGTGCATACAACAATGAAAAATCTCATTCGGAGATTTTCAAACAGAAATAATCGAGATTTCTATCAAAAAGGTATTGATAGAGATTCCCATAAAGGAACCGTCAAATGAAAAAAACTTTTCGAGGTAATGTTCTCCTGATCGCATTGCTGGCAGCGTTTCCCATGCTTCTTCAGGCACGTGTAGTCCTTCCGTCCCTCATTTCGGATCATGCGGTGCTGCAGCGCTCACCGCGGACCGTCATCTGGGGGCGTGCAGAGGCGGGCGAAAAGGTTACGGTAAAGATCGCCGGCGTGACGGGGACCTCCGCAGCCGACGACAAAGGGGATTGGCGGCTGTCGCTGGAACTTTCCGGATGTCCGGAAGGGCCGCATGACTTGACCGTCAATGACATCGTCGTTCACGATGTTCTTCTGGGGGATGTCTGGCTTTGCTCCGGGCAGTCCAACATGCAGTTTACGATGAGCACGGAACTTGGACTGTCGAAGGAACGGGCATCCGTTGGGGTTCTCAACGGCCGTCTCCGCTGTTTCTGCACACGCATGACCGCCGCACTGACGCCGCAGTGGAACGTCAACGGGGCGTGGTTCCCTGTTTCGGCAAAGAGTCTTCCGTTGTTCAGCGGTGTGGCCTATTACTTCGGGAAGGAAATTCTGCAGGAGACGGGCCGGGCCGTCGGACTGATTCAGTCTTCGTGGGGCGGAACCGGCGTGGAATCCTGGATGTCCAGCGAATCTCTGGCATTCTATCCGGAAGAAGTGGAACTGGGAAAAAAACGTCTGGAGCGCTTCCGCAACTATCCCAGAATTGTCGATGAGTATCTGCCGAAACGCGCCGCATGGGAGAAGGAATTCGGGCGACAGGACACGCCGCATACATTGCCCGGGGCCGACGCGAAATGGCAGAAAGTCACGGCAGGGACGCATGAAGGCTTTGGCATTTCCTGGTTCCGGCGCGAGGTGATATTTACCCCGCAGGAGACAGCGCGGCCCATTCAGCTTCATTTCAGCTATCAGTGGGTGCCGTTCTCGGTCTTTCTGGACGGAAAGGAGATTGCTCAGCATTCCGACAAAAACGCCGTCTGGTACAATCCATTCATCTTCACGATTCCCGCCAATACGCTGACGCCGGGCAAACATGAATTCATGCTGCGCTTTCATGTGTCTCTGCAGGACAAGATCGAGATGCTGGCGACATTCCGTTTCGGCGCTCATGAGTACCGTTTGGCGCAGTGGGATTATTACCGCGAATGCAGCTACGGCCGTCCTAAAGGTGCCGCCATGGCAGCATATCCCGCAGGCCCGGGAACGCAGGTCTTCGACCGGCACATCTTCTACGCCCTTTATAACGGAATGATCCACCCGTTTATTCCCGCCTCCATCCGCGGCTTCATCTGGTATCAGGGGGAGAATGACGCGACGCGGCCGGCTGTCTATGCACGCGTGTTTCCCGCGCTGATCACAGGATGGCGCAAGCAGTTCGGACAAGGGAATCTGCCATTCTATTTCTGTCAGCTGCCGGCTTACTTGGAACGGCTCGACGACCCCGCCGCGACAGGCTGGGGACCGTTGAGGGAAGCTCAGGACAATGCATTGAGTCTGCCGAACGTGCACCGCGCCGTGTTAATTGACACGGGTGAGGCGCAGGACATCCATCCTCGCGATAAAAGCGTTGCGGGACATCGTCTCGCCATTCTGGCTCTGAACCATGAATACGGTATCTTACGCCCCTGCACCAGCCCCGTGGCGACCCATGCGGTACGGGACGGCAGTAAGGTCAGGGTTACAATTGACTGCCGGGACGGTGGCCTTAGGCTCCGGCCCATTGCCGGGACATACAGCTGGAACACCTCAAAACCAGGTGAACTGACCCATCCGCTGAAGCGTCATTCTCCCAAGGCCGAAGTGGAAGATGTGGCGATTCAGGGGATGGATGGCACATGGCACTGGGCGGATGAGGCCCGGCTGGAAAACGGCATGCTTGTGGCGTCCTGCTCCGCCGTGCCGAACCCCGTCGCCATACGGTACTGCTATGGGCCTTTTCCGGCTCCTGCCGTGTACAGTCGGGCAGGATTGCCGTTGGCACCGTTCCAGCTGACGATCGAGACGCCAAAACCGAATTCAAGGGTGCACATTCCAAGTGCCGAAGACCTATCCGGCCGATGAACTTGAAGTGAATCTGCAAGTCGCGCCGAATATCCGTCCCATTGTGTATGAAGGAGAGCCGTGCCAAGGGAAGCCCACGCGGGTCTTCTGCTGGTATGGCACGCCTGCCAATGTCAAGCCGCCCTACCCTGCCGTGGTGCTTGTACACGGGGGAGGCGGAAGGGCTTTTGCGGAATGGGTCCGCCGTTGGAACGCCGCGGGTTTGCGGCCATTGCCATGGATACGAAGGGGACTCTTCCACCCTCCGTGTGGGAGGGGCGGAAGGTCACCCGTCCATCGGTCTGGAACAAGGAACTTCCCGTCTTTGCCCCGGGGGAACCGCTGAAGGAACAATGGCCCTTTCATGCGGTTTCCACGATATTAATGAACGGAATAGCAACGGCGATACGCTACCGTCAAAGGCGAAAGCTTGCCATGATTCACAATTGGTTCCGTTGCTGATCAAGGCCGGAGCCAATGCACAAGATACTACCGATGGAAGTTTGGTGATATTCGAGCCATATGACAGCGTCTGGTAATAACAATGCAAGCCATGATGGGGGAGTATCTATGCTCTTTGTGATGAGAAATAATGAACTTTAGAAAGAAGGGGATTAAGTATGAAGAGAATTCGGAGTATTTTATTGGTTCTTTTGTCGGCGATCACAGTTTTGGCAGACTCTTCAGGGCAAAAGACAAAAGAGCTGGTTCAGAAAATCGTCGGGGGTGCATAAATTCATCGGGGGTGCATAAATTCATCTTGCCGTCTTGCTACAGCTGATAGGTGTCCAGTCAACCGGGGATTTTCTGTTTTTCTCACTGTAAAATGCATCATTCCGGGGTATATTATTCTGCCGTGTTTGCGGCTTTACATGGATTACCAGCGTCCGGGCGACGGCGAAGGGGCATTTACATATATGAGCAAGACGAAAAGGAAGTGAGAAACCATGAAAAAAATCGGCATCCTGAGTTTAATGCTGTTGTCGGCAATCCTATGCACTGTATCCAATAGTTTTGCACGCGATTTCGCGAGGGAGAAGACGGCCGGAGTCCAGCCGGAGGTCTCCGCACCTGCTCCCTATAAGCACCCATTCACGCTTGATCAAGACGGCATTGCGGGACTCAATGGAGAACGCTCGGTTGTAGTTATTATTAGTGACATCCATCTTGGAATGGACGACCGTTACGCAGAGATTCAGAAGAACCGCGCTCCCCTCATAGACTTTCTCCAGAAGTTACGACGCGCCCCGAACATCAAGGAGCTCGTCATTGCGGGCGACTTCCTCGACGAGTGGTTCATTCCCGCCAACACTGACACATATGCAGGGAAGAGCCAGAAAGAGTTTGCCCAGGCCGTCGCTGCGAACAACAAGGAAGTGATCGAAACAGGGATTTTTGGGTTTCATAGTTACTGAGTTTTCAGCCATAATGGTGCGACGGCAATAATGGACCACCGGATTGCATAAAAGCCAGAGCGTGTTCACACTATTGAATCAACTATCATTGCAAATAGGATAAAGCCGGCGAAAATAATATCCAACTTATCGTAACGCGTAAAAACTCTTCGAAACCTCTTTATTCTCAAAAAGAAGCGCTCGACTTGATTCCGTCGCTTGTATGTCTTTTGATCATATTCCCACGGGTCTTTTCGATTTTTCTTGGGCGGGACCACCGGAATATACCCCAGAGCGATAGCCAATGCACGCGTTTCGTCACCTTCGTAAGCCCGATCCATAATCAAATAACGATGCGCCCGGTTAGCCGCCGTGAAGCTCAACAGCTTTCGTCCTTCTGGGCCATCACTTGCATTTCCTGGCGAGAGCGAGAACGAAACAGCCGAACAGTCAGATGCGGTGACCATATGAATCTTTGTTGTGAGCCCTCCGCGCGAACGTCCAATGCTTTGTTTTCCGTTTTTTTCAGTGCCCCGGTCCCATGGGGATGCGCCTTAACGCTTGTGCTATCCAAGCATATTGCTTCCATCCGAATGCAAATAACATCTTCTTGCTGAAGCCCCTCGAAGAGCCGCTGCAAAACACCGTTTTTGCTCCACCGATTCATGCGCGTATAAATTGTATGCCAATTCCCATAGGATTTCGGTAATGCCCTCCATTTGCAACCGTTTTCCGCAACATACAATATCGCATTCACCAACTGGAGATTGCTCATGCTTACATTGCCGCGCTGGCGCGGCAAGTATTTCGCGATCTTTTCATGCGGTTATTTCCATAAAGTCGGCGGTTTGCCATCAAGTCCGAAAAGGCGGGTCAGTCCGCGATGGCAGATGTCCGCTCGCGCCGGACTGTACTTCTTTGCGTTTTCGGTGAACGCGTTCAGCAGACTCCAGCGAGTCGGTTCTTCGAACTCCGGATGGCTCGGTTGCTTGAATTCCCGGAACACCGGGACAATGTCGCAGGAGTTGACCGCTCCCGCCTCCGCCGCCTTGACGATAGCGACCCTTGCCGCATCGTCCCGGACGTACTGGAGCTTCAGGTCTTCGGCCACGGTTTCCAGCGTAAGGAATTCATCTCCGAGTCCATCGATCGCTTCCGTCACCAGTCCTTCGAGTTCGATCCGGCTGGTGTGACGACGCTTCAGAACCATGCTCCCGCCGAAGCAGAGATTGCTGCACACGCATACCGAAATCCCTGCGGTTAAACCGACTGCAAGTGTCCGGTCGTGGCTGTTGCGGATGCCGATACAGCGGCTCCATTCGAGGCTCGAACTTTTATTGATCCGGATGACTCCGAACATCTTCTGCCCATCGCGGGCAAGTCCGTACTGTTCCTCCAGAATCGTCCAGTTCTGGCCCTTCACTACGTCCGTAACCGCATCAATCACATCGAGATGCGGCACCGGCTTCCAGCTCGCCGTAGCAGCCGGAGTCGGAACCATTGCGATTTCATTCCGCCTAACGTAACGGGCGTTGCTGTCGATCATCAGTCCCATGATTTACCTCGCTTTCCGGTGCCAGCTCCGGCACCGACTTTTGTACGGGCATTCCGCACAGGCGAACGATGTTTCGCTCGGCAAGAACACGCCTTTCTCCACGGCCTCCTGTGCCTTGACTGCCAAGACCTTGAACCGCTCGAAGTCGTGAGATCCCCGCGATGTGTAATGCGATTCGCACATCGGGTTCTTTGTCTTGGTCGTCACGTCGAACCGAAAGAGCGGATCGACACCATGCATCTGCTTGTAGGCGAAGGAGAAAACAGTCGCCTGCAAGTCGCGGTCCGCCTTGCCAGCAGGCCAGCGACTCGCCGACGTTTTCCAGTCCACGATGCAGGCGTCGCGTCCGTCCTGAACGACCAGATCGAATTCGCCGATGAGCGGCTTGTTCAATCCCGGCACTTCAACGTTGAACGCCTGGGCGACTCCTTTCACCGTGTACTTTCAACAGAAGGTGAGAATCCAGCCAATTTCGGTCGTATCGAACAAGTACTCAAGAGCCTGAAGGCCCAAGGAATTGCCGTGATCCTGATCCATCACGAAAACAACCAAGGCGATATCCGAGGTGCCCGGAAAATCGGCGACGTCATGACCTCCAAATTTCACCTTTTCAAGGGGGATACGGAAGGAGACTGCATCGGCGTTATCATCAAAAATGAGAAAAACCGTTCCAATAAAGCCTCCGACATGGACACGTTCAAAGTAGTTTTCGACTTCGAAAATCCCGTAAATGGATTTTGTGAAATCCCTTTGACGGAGTCGGACTTTAAGCGTATTAAGCAAAAAGACGAAGAAAACGGGAGCGATGATGATGCAGAAGACACTCAGCCGTCGCGTCCTCGAAAAAACCGCTACAATCAACCGGCGTGGACCGCGATGAGTCATGAAGAGAGAGTCGCAGCTATTCGGGAGGCATTTCGGCGTGGGGACTCAAATGAACAGATCGCCGCAAACCACAGGACAGGAAGAACCACGATTTTCGATTTTCGAAAGCAGTACCAATTACGCAATCAGGATCTGCAAAAGGAGTGATTTACCGTAATTATCGGTCGGGCCTCAGGTTTCAATTGAGGCCCGGCCTCGCAGGGCCGGAAGATTGCCGGCGAAATGGAAGCCGGGCACATCGCACGAGCAGTCAGCCTGAAATTCGAGTCAATCATCGCAAAAGCGGTTGACAAATGATCAGATCGATATATATTCAGTAATAGCACGATAAAATATTGGAATAATTGAAATGAAAACGATGGATACGGAGAAATTGAATCAGGCGTTGCTGCTGCTGCATGAGCGTTTGGAATTTGCAAATGCGCCGAAAGTGAGCCTGGTGGTGTGCGGGGGATCCGCCTTGATCGCAACCGGACTGGTTTCGAGGACGACGCAGGATGTCGATGTGCTGGCGATGCTCCGGGATGAAAATTTTATTGATCCGGAGCCGATGCCGGACTATTTGATTTCGGCGGCGGAAGCGACTGCGCGGACGTTGCAGCTTCCTGCCGACTGGTTGAACTGCGGCCCCGCCGATCTTTTCCGCATGGGGCTGCCGGAAGGAACGAAAGAACGGTTGATTCGAATGTCGGTCGGCAAGCGGCTTACGATCTTTTATGTTTCCCGCATCGATCAGATTTTCTTCAAGCTCTATGCGGCGGTGGATCGCGGCGGTTATCATATCGAGGACCTTCTTCAGCTGAATCCGACTTCGGACGAGCTGTACGAGGCGGCAAAATGGACCATGACGCATGATGTTTCCGAGGGATTCAAAATGATGTTGTGCCAACTTCTCACAGAACTGGGGTTTGAAAATGTCAGTCAGCGGCTTTAGAGATGAACTGAAAACGGCGCTGCTTGAACTTGCCTGGCGGCAATGGACTCTGCTGGGGGTCTCCGGCCAGGGGCAGGCACAGGGGCGCTACATTCTTGACCCGGAAGCGCTGCTGATCTTCACCGCGTACATCGGGCGGCATGACCAGCGGCTTTTCGACGAAGTCCTCGACTGGCTC
>Ga0209800_10002321_pt1 | contig 17082 bp, 21 predicted proteins | sample Higcelweek8metaG_FD_187174 | JGI IMG/M metagenome (GOLD analysis project Ga0209800, IMG submission 187174) | Freshwater pond sediment microbial communities from the University of Edinburgh, under environmental carbon perturbations - High... | ecosystem: Environmental > Aquatic > Freshwater >...
TTTTTCGTGCTTAGCATGAATCAAATAATGTAGCGAATAATTAAGAGCTATTCCGAAAATTACCGATCCTGCACCAATTGCAATTGCAGATATTGTACCCTTAAAGAAAAACAGCATTGCAAGAGACATAAGTGCACCAAAGAAAACAGGTACTGCAATCAGCATTACGGAACGTACATTTCTAAAAAACCAGAACAAGATGCCTAAAATCAGAACTACCGCAATTACAATCGAAATATAACTATCCTTCTTTATTCGCTGAGCATTACTAACAGCTACTGCTGGAGCTCCAAAACAGGTTACTTTAACTTCAAAATTCTGAGAAACAGTAGCAATACTTGTCTCAATATTGTTGACCATTTCCTGGTTTTTACCAGTTTCGCTAACAGAGTTGGCTGATGTGATAAAAACAAATAAACTATTTCCGTCTTTAGAAAAAATATAGTCTTCGTACAGTTGATACTCGTCACTAACCTGAAAGTCTTTAAGTCTAGATAATGTCCCGCCAGTATAATGTAATGGGTCAGACATAATATTATTCTTAAGAACCATTCCAGCTGGAGACATCAACAGTTTTTTATTGTTATCAAGAATTTGTCTTATGCTGTCCGGATTCAAAATACGATCAATGTAGGCATAGTCAGCATCATTAAGATAATATGGTGCATTAGCCGTTATGAATTCTGTAAGTTCAAAAATTTTCTGTTGATCTATTTTATAAAAAATCTCTTTAATCTGATTTTTGTCCTTCGATAACGAATCGAGATAAACTGCAAAATACTCAACTGCAGCAATCAGTTCCGCTTTATTTTCAGGATCAGAATTATCTGTAAGAGAGAATTTTACGATTGTTTTTTCTGCTATTCCAACATTTTTATAAACGAAGTTAATCTTCTCGTTGTTCTCGTTTGAAGGCATAAAGCCTGAGATATCTTCCTCCAGAGAGAGTTGCATCGCAAAAAATCCGAAAAACAGTAATAGCAAAACTAGACAAATCCTTCTCAGCCATTTGTGTTTATCAAAAAAACTATATAATTTTATAATGTATTCAGTCATACCAGCTATAAATAAAATTACTCTACATACAAATAATTATATTGACATTACAAAAGTATTATTATAAACTTTAAAGCCATAAATTTTTGTTAAAATATCCATCAAAATCTAACTCCCATTCTGAACGCAAAATTAAGTAATTGTTTACGAATAATATTGTTTCCGAATTTAAGATTATTGATATCCAGACTACACATTGCACCAGTATAAAAATTTTTAACATTAAAGCTAAGTGAGCTTTTGAAAAACAAATCTACTGGAAGTTTTAGCCTAATCCCATCGTTAAAATACATCTGAATGTTTGGAGCGGCTACTACTGCATTTGAGAAGTTTATCGGCCCTAAAATAATTGAGTATCCATAGCCAAGTCCAAATGCAAGCGAAACAAATAATGCTTTGTCAAACTCTTTAAGATCGCTATAATATTGCTTATAAACAGATGGAATTAAATCCGAATTATTGGACTTTAGATTACTAATTTCAGGATTCAAGAACAAGAAGAGAGATCCGGCACTTTCGGTTTGAATTTCGCTATAGTCAAATGCTGCTTCCATCGAAAAATCATTATGAAAAATCACATTTGTTTTCAAACCAATTTCGAAGCTTGACAAATTTGGATTCTGTGGATAAATTGAGTCGAGTGTAAACTTTGGGAAAAGAATATTTTCCTGAGAACTATAAAATCCGCGATATTCGGAATAATAGAGCTGAAGCCAAATCAATCTAGTTTTAATTCCAAATTCGATATTTCTGTAACTCGTAGGTCCATAAAATTCGTTATACTGTTCGTTGTTCCACAAATCAAAAGAATATGATGCTCTGAAAATCTTGTACCTTGCCCCGACTGTAAGAATTCCACGCAAATTAGGATAATATGAAAATCTTCTCTCATTATTATCGTCAAACAATGCAAAATTTGTAAAATTGATATTATAATCGGCAGATATCCCGAAGTCGCTACTAACAGTCTTAATAAATGGATTACGGAAAGATGGTGCTGCTATATATTTTTCGATTCCACCAGCATAAAACTCCAAACTAAAAAGCAAGCAGAAAACAAAAACCAATGAATATTTACTTATAGCTGCTTTTGTGACCATCCTAAACATTTTCCGATTTGTGGTTTCTAAAAACATATCGTAATATCATGGAAGGATATCCGTAAATAAAAGCCATAAAAACCAAAAGTGTATTTAATATGCTGATTCGAGTAAAATCCCTGAAAGGTTTAAAGTGCGAGACTCTCTTGTCTGGCGGTGCATAATAAACAGAAATGGGTATAGGCAGTATTTTAATTCTTCTCCAAGCAGAAAACACTAGAATTTCGAGTTCTGTTTCGTATCTGCTAGTCCACATTTTCATGTTCCAGATTTTTCTTAATGGATATGCTCGGTAACCAGACTGAGTATCAGGTAATGAAGTAAAAGTCTGTATCGCAAACCAAAAATTAGAAAAACGATTCGCAAATGAACTTCCCTTTTTCATATTGTCTTGCTTAAGCACTCTGCTGCCAACAATAAGGGAATCAGGTTCTTTTTCTAAAATTGCAATAAAGTTATTCAAATCACTAGCAAAGTGCTGTCCGTCAGAATCGATGCTAATAGCGTAATTAAACGACATCTTTTTTGCAAAATCGAATCCAGTCTTAAGGGCATATCCTTTGCCCCTATTTTTTGAATATGATATTATATGGGCAATTTGCTTGTATTTATCAAGAATCTTTTCGGTCGAATCACTACTGCCATCATTGATAACAATAACATCTTCGGTATATTCCAAAACAGATTCAATAACAGATTCAAGCGTTGTACAGTTATTATATGTTGGGATAATAACAACAGCTTTTAGCTTTTTTAATTTTTCGCAGCTAGAGTGATGCTTGATTTTCATTCGACCACAGTTAAAATGAAACTGATTTTTGCACAACAAGTATCAGCATTTTCTATTACAACATCAGCTTTATACGAATTGTCGTTTTCTTTTTTAACGGCGCAATTAAAGGTGATAGTAGAAGAATTGTCAGGTATCACAACGTTTAGAAATTTAAGATTCCTAACAAGTGTGATTTGAAGTGGTTGATTATAATGGCTGACAATTAGTTCTTTGGCGATTTGCAGTAAACATACACCTGGTGTAATGGGATGATTTGGGAAATGCACTAAAAATATCCAATGATGAGAATTCAGACGAATACCTGAAACAAATCCGTTTTCATTTACCTCCTTGCCAACTATCTTGTAAAATGAGTCCTTGAGATAATTATCAATCTTGTAATTCATGATAGTTAATAATTATAAAATTATAAGTTACATTTCTCACTAAATTTGACATTGTAACCAGCGAATCAGATTGGATATCAATTCTTCCGGTAATCTTGTCCTTTTGAAATCTCTCTACTTTTGACAACTTATTCTGATAAAAAATACACTGATACTTAATGTTCTTGCTTATCTTACAACTTGCTGTATCAGCAACATTATCCTGCATAACTGGTATTCTTGCAAAGATAAAGGCAAGATCATTTTCTAATGTGCTTTTTATGTACCACTTGTCCAAGGGCTTAATCACATTTAAAATTTTACACTCATTTTTGCAGTATTCAAATTCAAATCCCTTAATCCCGAATTCGTTAATAAAAGCGCCAACAGTTGTATCTCCATGCTCCTTAAAAGCAACAATCCCAGTAATGTAAGCATCACTAAACTTAATTTCTGTTTTAAGTTTAACAATTTCATTTTCCGTATTAGGAAAAGCAGATACTACTTTCGCATTGTCATTGTTAAGTGAAACATCGAATTTAGAAGTTTTACAACTACTAACAATTGTCGACAAAACAATAATGCTAATTAATGCTGAACAAAGTTTCGGAAATCGGTTTATTAACATTCTTCTTAGTAAATCTAATAATAGTATTGTCGCCGCTAGTTTCTTTCATCTCAATCGACTCAACCATCCAATCGGTTTTGCTAATGGTCAAATTGATTACAGACATCAATTGTTTAATTTCTTTATTCAGAGGTGTTAGTTTTACCAATACGTCGTTAGTTCCAACATAGATTTTTGAAGTAAAATTCTTATTATCGTTAAAAAGATCACCTTTGACTCCTCCTATCATTATTTCGCTGATAGTTTTAAACATTTTATTTGAATTTGCATCAAAGCTGTCAACTCTAGCTTCATTTTTAATAATTACTTTACCACCAGCTAAAATAAAAATATAGCTGTATGGCTTATTATATTGCCATCTTAATTTGTTTTCCTTTTTAAAATACATCATACCCTCCGAAGTAATTGTTTCAGAGAGAATTGAAACAGTTTTTTCCTGAACAAATGTGCATTCTAGTGTATTAGTTTTGGCTGCTACCTTATTGATATTGCTCATTATTGTTGTTTTCTGGCTATCTCCTGCTAAAGTATAAGATTGCGAAAAAATGCTATGAGAACAGAACAACAGAATTAAAAGCGCAAGTAAAAGTTTTTCTTTCATAATTATCTTTCTTACAATTTAGTTTTACTTAGCGACAAAAACCACTCCAATAATTATAAAAGCCAGTCCAATCCACCTTGTATAAGGAACTGTTTCGTGAAAAAGAAAAACAGCAGCCAACATCCCAAAGATATAACTAATGCTTATTAGTGGATAAGCGGCACTAAAATCAAAATGCTTCAAAATATACATCCAGAGTAAAGTTGCAATAACAATCGAAACACCTGAACATGCTAGTTGCCAATTGACTAGAATCTGTTTGAAATACTCAAGAGTAAAACTAAACTTTCCCATTCTAGCTGTAGCATATTTCAGAAAAATCTGAGATGACACCAAGAATATTGATTGTATTGTTGCTAGTGAAACTAATTTTAACATTTTGTCAATAGTATTAGTGAATGGTCTTTATTCTTAAAGTGATTATATAATAGAATATGTTTAGGATTTTCCAGTTTACGACCAGAATAAATCAAATATTCTGGGACATTTTGAGATTTAAGACAGACTGCTGCTGCATAAATTCCAAATGCCGATGATGTGTAGAAATCTCCGCATATATTTCGGTAAAACCCGATTCTATTTTCGCCAAACATATCAAAAAACTGCCTATAAACAGTGTCATTTTCAGAATCACCATTTAACCCAGTCATAAACAGACTAATATCATCCATGTCAAGATTATTCTGCTTTAAAAACTCGGAGATTTTGTCGACATTTATCCCACCTGGTTTATAAAATAGACTTAGATCATCAATTTTGGCGTATGATTTTGAATTTTGAGATTTGGAAAGTACTAGGCTAATACTACCTTCACCAGCAAAAGATCCTGAAGATTCTTTTTGGTGAACAATTTTTAAAGTATCTGGCACAGATTCTTTCCAATAGCTAAGTCTATTGAGGAGTTTAAAATAAGATGGCGTCATCTCGTCATTACCTGTAACCAAGACATTACTAACATGAGACTTATTCATCTGTAACAGTGCATCTGTAAGTGCATTTTCAAAAGAAACGCCGCGATGAATATATGTGTTATTATAAGATTTACAACCAATATTTATGGCAATCTGTGAGCTAATTGTATTGTGAGTAGACTGAATAAAAAATGCAGGTTGTAAGAATTTCTCATCATTTCTAATCATTGAATCAAGAAACTTTTCAGTATCCTGTACACAACCCAAACCTGTCCCAGTAATCACAGCATCAGGCATTTCCACACCAGCTTGATTTAAGGCATAATTCGCAGTAATAATGGCTCTTTTAATTATCAGGCTCATTCTTCGAGCCAACATTGGATCGAAATATTCTTTAAAATTTGGATCGACGCATCGGACGTACGACTCTTGGTATGTTTGAGGAGCAAATATGGCACTGTCATCCAATGGATTCTGAATTGATATCACCCCCATCCCATTTATATATATTGGATATTTTACCATAATTATCTGTATTTAGAAAAAACGAGCGATGAATTATTACCTCCAAATCCAAAAGAATTTGATAATACATGTTTCAATTTGACATTTCTTAAGACGTCTTTTTGAGGTGAAAAAGGCAAAATTTCCATTTGCTTGCTAAAGTTAAAATTACCCGGCACAAAATCATTTAATATTGCCAACACACAAACTACCGCCTCGACACTTCCAGCTGCACTAGTCGTATGTCCAGTCAATGATTTTGTTGAGCTGATGTAAGGGATTCGTTCCGAAAAAACTTTTGCAACCGCTCTGCCTTCTGACTCATCATTGTTAGAGGTTCCTGTTCCATGAGCATTAATATAATCTATTTCTGTTGGGCGCAGTCCACTGTTTTCTAAAGCCTGTGACATTGCAAGAACTGCTCCGTCGCCTTCGGGAGAAGATGCTGTTTGATGATAAGCATCACAAGCATTACCATATCCACTTAAAACACAAAGTGGTTCCACATGTCTTTCTTTTGCCAGATTTTCAGACTCTAAAACTAAGTATGCAGCTCCTTCGCCTAAATTTAAACCAGCTCGTGTTTCATCAAATGGGCGACAGATATTTTTATCAAGAATCATTAGCGAATTAAAGCCATTTAGGTGAAATTTAGTGATACATTCACTTCCACCTGCAATTGCGATATCCACAACACCCGTACGAATTAGTTCGGCACCGAGCATAATTGCATTTGCCGCCGACGAACATGCTGTTGAGGGAGTGCTAACATAACTGAATCCACCGAAATAATCGGCAATTTTTTCTGTACAAGCACCACAATCATGAGCCTCAATAAAGTTATTATACTTATCGTTTTCCAAGAAATCAAAATAATACAATTCACTTTTCTCCATTCCACCAACAGTAGTTCCGTTGATAAACGCCACTTTCAGTCTTTCCCAATTTGTCAACTTAGCACTTTTCAATGCTTCTCTCACAGCCACCATACCCATCAAACTTGTTCGGGTAGCAGTTTCGGACTGTGGAATGCTCAAAATGTCTTTCATTTCTTTGTCGGTAAAAGCCACTTCGGCGCAAGGCAAATTATGAATAGTTTGAATGTGTTTAATGCCATTAATAGCACAGCGCATATTTAACAATGCATCGAGCGTTTCGTCAACATTATTCCCAATACCGGATATAATGCCCATACCACTAACAACAATTTGCTGCTCCATCTTAAATGGTTCTGTGTTCGTTAATGTATGCAGCCATGGTTGTGATTGATTTAAATATTTCGCGGCCTTGACTAGCATCTTCTAACTTAATTCCATAGTTCTTTTCCATTAATACAATAAGTTCCAATGCATCAATTGAATCCAAGCCTAAACCATCACCAAACAAAGGTGCATTTGCATCAATATCCTCAGGAGTTAGATCTTCAAGATTTAAAACTTCAATAATCTCTTTTTTTAGGTTTAAAATTAACTCGTCCATAGTAGTATTTATTTAATTATATTATTAATTGTTTCAATATTAAAATTCATTTTATCTTTATTTCCATCGTTTTCTTTTTCTACTAGTAGTGCAACAGACTCTCCCTTGCCGTCAAGATAATCATCCCAAAGAATAATTGCATTCTCGATTTCTGTTTCAGCAAAACTCTGATAAATATAATCTAAAACTGATTGACACGCAAATGACTCGCTTATAAAACAGGTATTTTCGCCAAATATCTTATGTCTGATTGCAATTTCGCCCATTACAATATTTGAAAGAGTATAAACAAATACTTTTGGGCTCGGAAAATACTCTGCTGGCTGAATTGTATTCTGGAAATCAATATCGGTATCTAAAGATGAAGAACTGCAAAGCATAAAAATTGCAGTATTAAAATTACTCTCATCCTTAACTGCCAAGCTATCTTTGAGGCACAATTCGACAGCCAAAAAACCAGTTTTTGACAAATTATCCATTTTAAAGAACTTTGGATATTGGATCGGGAATGACCGATATAAGCTAGTTAAAAACTCAGGAAAGCTATTTCTCTCGGGATGCGTATAAACAATGCTTCCATCAATCTGAGCTTTAAAATTAGCTACAATACTATATTTTGCAATTTTAAGTATCATATTCGTCAGGATTTTTTAAATAAAACAGCTGCATTACAACCTCCAAATCCAGAAATTGTTTTCAAAAATGACTTTGATTCGAGAGTCACTGTTTCGGTTGCAATTGTTATTGGCGTTGGGACTCCGCAATTGGAGTAACCCAAACTCTTGATTACCAAATTATTCTTCAAAGCCATTGAAGATATAATCGTTTCAACTAAGCCTGCTGCACCTAAGGTATGTCCGAAATAACCTTTCAAACTGAAGGTTGGAACATTTTGCAAACCACATCTTGTGATTGCCAGTGCTTCCATTTCGTCATTAAACGGAGTAGCTGTTCCATGAGCGGATATAAATCCAGGAACAAGCATATTTGAAGACTTCTGAACTGACTCAATGGCCAGTGTAAGCCCTTCGGCAGTTCTAGAGGGACCTGAAATATGGTTAACATCATTTGTAATAGCACCAGCATCGAGATAAATTGAATTTTTCTCAAGTTCGCTAATTTCAGATTTTATCCCATAAATAATCGTTGCCGCAGCTTCACCAATATTTAGACCTTTGCGATCAATATCAAAAGGCAAACAATTTTCGGGCGACAATGCTTTAAATGACTGAAATCCAGCAACAACAAATTTCGAAACGATATCTGTTCCAATAACAATGATATGCTTGAATTTTCCGTTTAACAATAAACGTTTTGCAACAATTTGTGCCGAAATTCCCGAAATACATGCATTTGAAACTACTAGCGGTTTGTTCGGATTTTTAAAGAAATCTGCAATAATTTTTGCACTTTGCCATAAAAACAACTGCTTGTCAATAACAGCATTATTATTTCTGGACTCCAATAAATCTATATTGCCTTTTGTTGTCGATAAAATAAATAGCGTATCTGGTGATGTCGGGTCAATTTCTGTGTCTTGCAAAGCTTTATATGCTGATAAAATCGAAAGCTTGTCAAAATGATTAAATTTTTTGGAATTTCCAATATCCGAAAATGCTCCGTTTAAAATATTGTGATCCAATATTGATGCACAGAATGCTTCGGGCACACCAAAAGTATTCTCAGGATAATATTTCAGGCCGCTTCTGCCACTTATCACCGAGTTAAAATTAAGCTCCGAAGTTAGACCAAGTCCTGAAACAATATTATGTGATATCTGATAAACTAATGCCATACTTTTACAAAACATTATTTTCTAATTTCCAATCCTGATAAAATTTAGGATTGTTCCATAGCAATGCATAATCTCTGTCAAGAAAAACCTGAGTACTATTTCCAGTTGCAATAACAGAATTGTCCTTTAATGAATAGATAACATATTCGAAACAAATTTTTGCTGCATCAACAGGCTTATAAATTACTTCGACTCTTGCACTATCACCATAAACGAGTGGCTTTTTAAATTTAAAATCAAGATCGACTAGTGGAGCATAGTATCCTTCGCTAAAGATTCTGAGATATCCAAGATTATATTTTGCTCCAAAGGCTTCTCGAGCATCTTCAAAGTACTTTACATATGATCCATGCCAAACAATTCCCATTGAGTCAACTTCACTAAATCTCACTGCAATTTCTTTTAATTCTGATAGTTTGTTCATTGTTCCGATATTTTCATTTCACATTCAGCTATTAACTTTTCGCCACACTCTACTTTTGCCTTAACAAGTAAAAAGTTAAAAACTTCGTTTTGCACTTCGATAGTTGTTTCTAGTTTATCACCTATTACTGGCAAATGGTAAATCTGTAAATTCTTTATTGAACCGATATATCCCACTTTCACGTTGCCATCGTTGATTACGCTATTTACATATCCCATTCGTGCTGCACAAGTCTGAGCAATATTCTCAACGACTCCAGGTTCTGTAAAAACGCCATTACTAACAAAAACCAATTCTTCTCTGACAGTAAAACTTGTTTTTGTAACTATATTGTCACAATGCAAAAGTTCATCAACCATCACAAATGGTGGTTGTTGAGGTAAAATAGTCTTTATATCAATATCAATCATCAGATTCTTTAAATTTAATTACTTAACACATTTCAAAATGGTATGGCTCACTCCTATTTCATCAAATCTTTCTGCCATTTTTAAACCAGCTTTTTCAATCAAAGCCAACATATCAGCTGTGTGGTACATTTGACTGCAGCCATTTGCGATACAAGTAAAATACAAACTTGTTGCTACAAGACTATATCGTCCAGCATCAGTACGTTGGTTATCCCAAAATGTTTCCATAATATAAATTGCACCATCTGGACTTAATGCTTCTTTAGCTTTTCTTAATAGCTCAACGATATCATCTTGCGAAAAACAGTCAAGAAATTGACTCATCCATACAATATCATAGTTTTTAGGATAAGCTATGCTATGGTCAAGCAAGTCAATAGCAAATCCATCAATTCTATCTTCAAGACCGTTGTCTTTAATATTTTGATAAGCTTCTGCCAACTGTCCAGGTAAATCAAGGATTGTAATTTTAACATCAGCATCAAATTTAGCACACTTAATTGCAAACTTACCAGTATTACCGCCAACATCAAGTATTCTATTTGGCTTGTTTTTGAACAAAATTGGCAAGGCTTTAGGGAATGAATCATCAGAATAATAATGATCAAAGCCAAACCATGATTTTCTTACTTGCTCTGGCAACTCAGCCAATGCAGCATAAACAGTACTCCAATCCCCAAAAACTTTTAGTCCTTCGGGTTTTCCTGTTTTAATTGCTTCTTCAAGACTAAAAAATCCAAGATAATTAACATCATGAGTAAAGTCCATATTAACTTGAGTAAGTTTATCATTCATCATAAACCAACCTGTTTTAGTAATCAAGAACTTGTAATCTTTTGCGTAAACCAATTCCAAACTAAGACCAGCTTCCAAAAGAACTTTCACTCCATAAACTGGCAATTTAAGTTCGTCAGCGACCTCTTCGATTGTTAAGCCTTCACGATGATTCTTAATCGTCTCAAGAATTCCCAAATTCCTCAAAGCTCTGGCAGCTTGAAACATTATAGGAGCAAATGCAATTTTCTGGGCATCATACTGAGCCTGAAATGCTGATTTTTTATCGTTACCAAAATCGTATGCCATTAATCTATTTTGTTTTATTATTAAGTTTTTAATCAATTATTATCAGCCCAAAAATCATAAAAATTAAACCACTGCAAAGGGTAAAGTTTCAAAATATTCTCAAGTGCTTCAACATATTTATTTAACAACTTTTCAGCTTTCATATCAGGCGTGTCAGAATTAATAAATTCATCACTAATCTTAACAACATAAGTTTTATATTTCTTAACGCCTAAAATCATTACAAAAAATGCAATAACAGGCAAGTTAAGTTTAACTGCCACCTGAAATGGATTAAGTGGAAAAAAAGCTGTTTCTCCGAAGAACTTGCAAGGAATATTCTTAGAACCCGCATAAACTCTATCGGCAGCTACACCAATCAATTCTGCATTTTTTGCAGCGAAATGAATTTGAAAAAAATGAGAAAAGCCATCGACTACTGGAATTAAATTTATGTTTTGTTGACCCAGTGACTCTGTCCTATACTTCTGAATTGTTTCGGCCTCACCACCATAAACCAAAGCATTAAATTTCTTTTTGTTTTGTTTTAGCAGGTAACCCAAAATCTCTGATGAGCCAACGTGAGAATTCAAAATCAATGCCCCGCATTTTTCATCATCAACAACATCAGAATAAATTTCCTGACCAATAACTTCTAATTTATAAGCATCTTTGCGCCCAGCAAAAACTGCAAACTTATCAACTATCGATTTCCCGAAAATAAAATGGTTCTGATATGTTGAGGCAGCCGATTTGAGCATGCTGAAATTGTGTTTTGTTCTAAAATACTGATAAATGATTTTAGTGGCTTTAAAATTAATTAACAAGTAAAAGAAAATAACAAAACTAACGACTGCATAGGCCAAGATAATACTTCCATATTTGAAATATAGAAATAAAAATTTCTGACCAAAACGTCCGCCGCCAGTTTTGCCTTTCCACTTATTATTTTGCGTCACCGTTATCGGAGTTTACCTTTTTTTCAATATAATCGTAAAATGCACCTAAAGTGGTAACATCGGCCATTTCTTCTGCTTTTATTTTAAATCCAAATTTACGTTCAACTATTACGAAAATATCAACAAAGTCCAAGCTGTCTATACCGAGGTCATCTTTCAGTGATGCATCTTCGGTTAACAATTCAGGCAATGCTTCTATTTCTTCAACAAGGAATTCATTGGTAATTCTGATTATTTCTTCGCGTTTCATAAATTATATTTTTTTTAGTTATTTAAAATTTAAACTCTTTTAAGAATTGAACTTTCTTATTATAAGAGCGCTGTTTGTTCCTCCAAATCCAAAAGAATTTGACAAAAATGTATCAATTTTCTTTTCTGTAGTTTTATTGATAATATTAATTTTTGCCGAATACTCGTCTGGAGTTTCAAAATTGATATTAGGTGCAATAAAGTTTTTCTGCATCATCAATGTTGAGTAAATTATTTCGCTAGCTCCCGACATCCAGCATTCATGACCTGTCATCGATTTTGTAGAGCTTACAGGAGTATTATGTTTACCAAACAAAGAGTTAATAGACATCGCCTCATACATATCACCCAAAGGAGTTGAAGTGGCATGAGCGTTAATATAGTCGATATCTTTTGTTCCGATACCAGCGTCGTCTAGAGCCCTTTGCATTGCGATAAATGAACCTTCATCGGCTGGTTGCGAGATATGACTTCCATTTGATGAAAATCCATAACCAATAACTTCAGCAATTATTTTAGCTCCTCTTTTAACAGCATGTTCATAGTCTTCTAATATCAATGTAGCTGCTCCACCACTAGGAACCAAACCATCGCGATTTAGGTCGAAAGGTCTAGATGCTTTGTGTGGTTCTGCTGTCCTTACAGAGAAAGCATTCAAGGCATCAAAGCTTCCCATCGAATAAACATTTGTTTCCTGAGCTCCACCGCAGATAACGGTATCTTGCCAGCCATTCTTTATAAATAGATATCCTAATCCAAGACTATGAGAACCACTAGCGCATGCAGCACTGATTGTCATGTTGATTCCTCGAAGTTTAAAAATTACCGATAGATTCATTGTAACTGTTGAATTCATCGATTGAAATATTGCTCCTGAACCCATCATCATAGTATCTTTCTTTTCGGCAACAATATTATGTGCCTCAATGACTGCTTTGGCTGATGAATCATTACCATAGAAAATCCCGACTTCATTTTTTTCAAGAAAATCCATATCAATTTTTGCGTGTTCGAGTGCATCTTTTGTGGCCATATAAGCATATTCACCTTCTTCAGCAAGGCCAGTACGCATTCTACGATCAATAAGATTTTTAAGCATTGGCCTTTCCAAAATTCCCGTCAACGGAGAACGATAACCAAAATCATATCTTAAAGGGTCGATGCCAATTCCTGATTTCCCTAGATACAACGACTCACTTACTTCTTCTAGGCTTTTACCAATACATGAGTAAATTCCCATTCCTGTTATAACTACTCTTCTCATTCTTTAAAATATATTTTATTTTAAGTATATAAACCACCATTAATTGAAATAACTTCACCAGTAATATATGCAGCTTTATCGCTAGCTAAAAATCCAGCAATATATGCAACTTCTTCAGGTTTACCAAACCTCCTAACTGGAATCATGTCAATCAATGATTTTTCGTCAAGTTCTTTAGTCATGTCTGTTGCAATGAACCCAGGGGCGATTGCATTAACAGTAATGCCTTTTCGTCCAACTTCCTGTGCCAAAGCTTTTGTTGCTCCAATAACACCAGCTTTTGCTGCCGAGTAATTGGTCTGACCAGGTAATCCTTTCAACCCTGATAACGAAACTATATTAATAATTCGACCAGATTTTTTAATCAACATATCTTTAAGCAATCGACGTGTTACATAGAAAAATCCATTCAAATGAATTCCAATGATATTTTCCCATTGAGCATTTTGCATCCACATCATCATAGTATCTTCGCGAACGCCTGCATTATTAACCAAAACACCGATATAGTCATCCAAATGACTTTCTTGCCAGTGCATTAATGCATTGTCAACTTCGTCAACATTTGACACATCGAATTTCATCTTTTCGGCATTACCACCTTCAGACTTAATCATGGATATTGTTTCATCAGCAGCATCTTCGTTTGAGCAATAATTAACAATTACAGAAAAGCCTGACTTTGCCAACTCAAGGCAGACTGCCCTTCCTATTCCTCTTGAACCACCAGTTACTAAAGCATATTTCATATTCTAAAATTTTCTTTTAAATTCGAAAAACTATCACAATCCAAACGTAAAATCAGTTTTATGACTGATTAAATATTCTTTGATTTTCTTAATGTCATTATATTTTGGAGTGTCGTTAATAAATGCTGGAACTAAACTCCTTAGATCCTTATAAACATCTGCTGTATACTTTGCCATCCTCTTTTCTGCATTTATATTGTCGACAGCTTGCAATAATGCCATGAAGTATATTGCAAGTACTTCGTATGAATTCTCGATAACCTTTTTTGTCAACAACGCCGAATTCGTTCCCATGCTTACAATATCCTGATTATCGTTATTGTTTGGAATAGAATGAAGATAATTTGGAAACGATAAAGTTTGACACTCCGCCGTAGTTGATGTAGCAGTAAATTGGACGCCTTGCATTCCTAAATTCAGTCCAGGAATTCCTAAATTTACAAACGGTGCAAATTTTTCGTTAAGCTTTGGATTCAACAAAAAATTCAACTGTCTTTCAACAGTCATGGTCATTTTAGTAATCACAATCTTCAGTTTGTCCATTTCAAGCGAAATATAATCACCGTGAAAATTCCCACCATGATACACATTCTGGGTTTCTATATCAACAACTGGATTATCATTTGCAGAGTTTGCCTCGTTAATAACCACACTCAACGAATTTGCCAAGGTATCATAAACAGGTCCATAAATTTGAGGCATACAGCGCAACGAATAAAATTCCTGAACCTTTTCGCTGATGATATTTTCTGTCACTTTTCGTGAGTATAAAACAGCCTTGCGCTTTTTTATCATTTTACTTCCATCGAGAATAAGGTTCATCATCTCAGCAACTTCGCGTTGCCCATTATGATGTTTTACTTCGTTTAACTCTTTAGAAAAACTGTCGTCAAAAGAATCCACCAACTCATTAATCATCGAACCAGCTAATACCGTCCAATTAAAAAGATTTTTGGCATAAATTAGATTTACAATTGCAATACCAGTCATTATGGATGTTCCGTTTATAAGCGAAAGACCTTCTCTTATTCTTATGGATACGGGTTTTATGTTACATGCTTTTAATGCTGATGCTGCATCTGTGAGTTCGCCTTTAAAATAAACTTCACCTTCACCGATCATAGCGAGTGCTAAATGAGCCAATTGCACCAAATCGCCACTAGCTCCTACTCCGCCATGTTCAAAAACTACAGGAATAATGTCGTTATTAATCATATCCTTCAGCACTATAGCACACTCGGGATGTATTCCGCTTTTAGCCTGTAAAATACTTACTAAACGACACAGCATACCAGCTTTCACATAAAGTGTTGGCAAATGATTTCCCACCCCAGAACAGTGACTTCTGATAAGATTGTACTGGAGGCTAATTCTGTCAGTATCATTAATACGATATTGAGCCATTGGACCAAAACCAGTGTTTATTCCATAAATCAATTTATCCTTAGAAAACTCTTCTAGAAAATTATAACAATGCGACAATTTATCCAAAGACTTGCTGTCCAAGCTAACACTCTTGCCTTCGAACAACACATTGTTAAAAAAATCGATGGTATAACAAATATCTTCTCCTTCTAAATTATTTTTCATTTCTTTCTAATCAACACATTAATCAACCAAATATAATTTATTCTATTTATTAAGCCTAAAAACACAAAATGTTAAACAACATTTAAGCATAAAATTATCAATCTTCACGCAATAAAACAATGTAAATTTCGACACTATTTTACATAAACATCTCCACTAACCAATGAGTCTGTCTTCATAAGCAGTCGTAGTAACACAATTTGCTCAGACCATGACTGACCTATAAAACAATCATATTCTCATTGATTTTTGAAGTCAAAAAAAAAATGACAAGCTAAATGCGCCCAAAGATTTTGCTTATCCTGATTTTGTATATTATCATTCTGCCACATTTCCATCAAAAAATCAACCCGCATCGCTACAGAAATAATGCCATATATTTTATAAAAAAATAACATGTTTTATCTCATAAACAATTTGTGCAAAAGTAAAAAGTATTAGTATAAAAACCAAAGAACTTTGCACAATTTGTTAAAAACAGTAATAAAATGTGAATAAAATCTTCTACTCTAAAAGTTAACCTTGAATTATTGACAGTTGATGAAATTATATCGACATTTAACAATGTAAATATGCACTAAATGTGTTTTACTTGTAATGCGACAAAAAGGATTTGCCCAAGACTGCAGCATTGTGAAAATTAAGTCTAACAGCCTATCTTCAAATTAGTAAATATGTCTGACAATACGACAAATTTGCAGAATTAATACTGCTCGATAAATTCGCCAATCATCTTATAAAGTTTCGGGAAGTTTTCGAGATAAATATTATCCATATTATCTGCAGGAGTATGATAAATTTTGAAAGCATCTCCTTCCATAATAAAGAAAATTGCCGGCACATCTTTTTCGGTAAACGGGAAATGGTCACTATTACCAGCAAGTTCGCCCTGCTGTAGATTTGTAAAGTACGAATGCTCTGAGTTAATTTTATTAAATAAATCAAGTCCTCTTTGTGCTTCTTCGTTAATTTCTACATTTATATTTTCGGAGTTATCAGCTATCATATCAAGGTTGACAACATACTTAATTTTGTCAAGCGGAATAAGCGGATTATCAACAAAATGATATGCACCACGAAGACCAGTCTCCTCTCCTGCTGTTGCAATAAACATCATCGAATAATCGGGTGCATATCATTTTG
>Ga0209800_10002322_pt1 | contig 17073 bp, 12 predicted proteins | sample Higcelweek8metaG_FD_187174 | JGI IMG/M metagenome (GOLD analysis project Ga0209800, IMG submission 187174) | Freshwater pond sediment microbial communities from the University of Edinburgh, under environmental carbon perturbations - High... | ecosystem: Environmental > Aquatic > Freshwater >...
TTATCGGCAGGATCAAAACAATTAACAAGTGCCCGCGCGAAAAATGTCAATCCAAAATCACTTGATTTTTCCGCAAATAAACATTATCTTTCTTATGTAATGAGTGATGGAGGTAACATGATGATTCAGGCAACCTCTATGGCTCTTGCAACTGAATACAGAGGCAATACAGATATCAATAACCTTCCAATGAGTTGGGCAAGTTGCCCTGTAAATTTATGTCAAATGGTACCGGATGCATGGGATTTATTTACAGAACAATCAAATCCTATTCCCGGTAGCTTAACTGAGTTTAGTGGTGGCCAATACCCTGATTTATTTGCCACATCTCTTGGAGCAGATGCAACCTCGGTTAAACGTGGTTACGCAGGACTCATGAATAAAAAGTTGAAAACAACCGGTGTGAAAGTGGTTGGTTTTATAACCAGGGATATAGACAGTGATGCTGCGAAAGTTGCTTATCAAATTTACTCCGATTCAATAGATAATTTGATAGGTATTATTGCTATTCAGTATGTGCCATATAACGGTGGCGGAGGCTCGGTATATTGGGTTACAAACAAGCAAGGAATTCATATTCCAGTTTTAACCGCCAAGTATTATCTACACAATGAGAACTCTAAATATATTAATATGGGAGGTCCGGTAACAATAGCTAATTCGATTAACGCCGCTACATCTCAAACGCAGGAAACAACCTTGGATTGGACAATTGTTCATGCATGGTCCTATTTTAAAAAGGATTCACAAGGGGTAATCAGTGATGCCGAATCTTCGGATACCGGAGCATTGCGTGGAGTGACGCCTGCTATGTGGTCAAAATCTTTGTTGAATAATATAGAAATTGTTTCAATCGAAGAATTACTGTGGCGGCTACGTATGAAGCATTATCCGGCTGAGACCCGTCAGGTTATAGAGAACTATGTTTCGGAAGATGTAACAAACACTGCAAAGCTGTCAGATTCAAACATAACTTCTCAAATTGATAGAAATGGTACTGTTCATATTGCAGGGTTAACTGAGGACGCAATAGTTGAAGTTTATACAACTGTAGGGCAGCTAATACACAAACAACATCTATCTAAAGATGGCGTATTTCAATTAAAAACTGATTTGGATAGAATATTGATGTTTAGAATTACTCAAAATTCATCTATTTCAACACTTAAAGTTCTCTGTTTAAATTAATATTTATTATTTCATTAAAATTCTAATTATCATGAAAAAAGCATTATCTTTCTTTATCCTTTCCTTCCTTTGCTTGCCCCTTATGGCTCAAACAGATGAAATATTATTAAATATAGATTGTTCAGTGTTTGAAGTTTCAGCATCAAAGGATATGTCGCAGGCTAACAGTCCGCATAACTGGAATGCTGCCTGTGGTGTTGCCTGGCAATCAAACAACGTGTTTGCACAATTCATTAATGAAGGTAGTATGAGTTTCCTTGGAAAGGCAATTCGCTTCGGATCATTAAATAAAGGAGATGGCGAAGCTACCATGCCATCGATTGACCTGTCAAAAAAGAAAAACCAGCAAATTGTTATCAGAACAAAAGTTACAGCAGGAGGAGATAAAAGTGGCAATTTGGACATTCTGATTGACGGTAAATCCGTTGGTAAGATTTCCGCTTCAAATGGCAATAAAGGTCGGAGTTTTTCACGTGATTATTATCCCTATGAATTTGAAGTGAAAGAGGGAAATGTCAATTCCAGCATCAAGATCATCCACTCAAGTATTGAAAATAAAGGGTATCTGTATATAAATCAATTTTCAGTTATAAAAATTACGAATTAATCTCTTGTTCAACGTTATAAAATTTTATTATTATGAAAAAACTAAATTTACTTCTTTGCATGTTGCTTATGTCAACAGCTTCATTTTTTGTATTTGCGGCAACTCCGCTAACCCAGGAAAAAAACTTTGAATCGAATGTGCTTAAACTTATTTGTACAGGATTCGATGTTACAGGAACGGGAGTTGAAGAAATGTCTGTGGGAATAAGTCCTAATAACTGGACTGCTGCCACTGGTAGTCAATGGACTTCGTCCAATTGTTATCCTGCCAATATCACCAGTGTTGCTCATATCAAACAATCGGTTCAGTTTGGTTCGAGCTTAGGCACTGCAAGTGCTCAAACTCCCGTATTGGATTTATCTTCGACGGCAGGAAAAAATACAAAGGTAAGAGTAGTGATTACTGCCGGTAGCAATAAAACAGGATCATTAACAGTTAAGTTGGACGGAAATATCCTTGGAACAATCAATGCAGCTAATAGCGGACCGGGTGGAGCTGCTTTTGGAGGGTATTATTATAGCTTTGAATACGATATCACTGCAACTGGCACACAGACATCATCTTTAACTTTTGAACAAACCAGTACCGAAGCATTAGGTTATTTGTATGTAAAGGAAATCGCAATTTACAAAGAACCGATTTCTTTATTGAAATTAAATTGTCAGCTATTTTCGGCCAACTCATCATCGCTTTTATCTGCAGCAACATATCCGAATAACTGGACAGCTTCAATTGGCTCAAATCCTTTTGAAACTATTTTCTCTTATGCTCAAAGTGCAGTGAACACATCCTATGGTCCCGGTATTAGACTGGGAGCAGCCAGCGGAAATACCAAAACAGGCTTATTTACCACAAATGAAATTAACCTTGCTCCATCAGCAAATTATAAAAATAAACTTTATGCTGAGATGTTAGTTACAACGCTTGTTGGTTTAGGAACAAAACTTAATATGAGTGTTGACGGAGGAGAGGTACAATGGACCTATGATCCTCTGCTGGATAATGGAAACAGCGAACCGGTGGCTATCAATACATGGGTGCCTTATGAAACTGAAATAACCGGTGGTACCGCCAATTCAAAGATAACCATCTTCCAGACAAGAAACAGTACTGAAGTCACATCAATATACCTCAGAGATTTAAGGATTTATCAGGCATATCCCGAAGTAACAACTGTTGAGAATAATTATCAGAAAAAAGAAATTTCGATATATCCTAATCCGTGTGTAGATATGCTCTTTACGCAGGCAGAACGCGTTCAGATCTATAATTTGTTAGGCATAAAGATAATGGATGATGCTGTTGTTGATGGTAAAATTGACATATCATCTCTTGCTAAAGGAACTTATATAGTAACCTGCAGTGATGTTGAAGGCTCCAGGTCGACACACAAAATCATTAAGCGTTAATAATATCCCGGCAATTTTTATGTTCTCTGCTATACTGCATAAGTTATAGCAGAGAACTGAAAATTTGTTTCTCTTAAATATAAATAATTTTGAAAATATCTCATGAACAAACTGTATTGTTGTTGTATTCTTTTATTGATTAGTTACTTTTCATGCAGTGCACAATCTGATTTTGTTAAAGAACTTGTAAAAGGCAATCCTCAAACGCTGGTTGTTTACGGAACCAGTATTGAGAGTATTGCACCAAACGGAAGGTTGTGGGTGCAAAAATTAGGCGATGATCTGAATGCCCATTATAATAATTTGCTCACCTTGTATAATTCCGGTCATAGCGGACAACACTCCATCTGGGGATTGGAAAACCTGAATGACAGTGTGATTGCCCGTTCACCCGATGCATTTCTTATTGAGTTCGCAACAAATGATGCTGTTTATGATAAGTTTGGGATCACTCCGGCTGATTGCCGCACCAATACTTTGCTGATCATCGACCGGGTACTGGAACGATTCCCCGATTGTGAGATTTTTCTTCATTCCCCCTGTGGATATCCTATCGGTGATAACCTTATCAATCGTCCTGATATGTGGGTGTATAATAATGTTTACCGGGATATTTGTCTGGAAAGAGGATATGTCTGGATCAATACAGCTAATTTTTTTAAATCTGTGGCCGAAGATCCTCTCATGGGAGAGACAGTGCTGAAAGCTTATCAGGGAGATGGCGTACATGCGACTGAAAAAGGTGCATTGGAAATTCTCTACCCCGGTGTGTTGAAAGCAATGTTAACCGGTGAATCTTTGATCATGGATAAATCTCCGGGGCGTTACGGTATCCTCCTGAATATGACTCCTGATTATATAAGTCAGTCGGCATCAACCGACATGTCTTCTCATTCATATCCGTATAACTGGGCAGCGGCTTCAGGTCAGTTGTGGACTTCCTCTAACGTATTTGCTCAATATTTTACCACAGCTTCATCTTCGGCATATTTGGGTAAATGTATTCGTTTTGGAAAAACTGATGCTTCGGTCGGAAGTGCGGTAACGCCCTTATTGGATTTATCGGCAACCAACAATGAGAGCGTATCGTTGACAATATCGATTACTGCCGGTTCAAATAAAAGCGGAACACTAAACATCTTTTTAGATAATTCAAACACGCCTTTGTTAAGCATTAATGCAAAAACTGCAAACAATGGCAATCCTTTTCAAACAGGTTATTATACATTCCAAACGCCGATAATTAACGGTAGCACTTCTTCCCGATTGCGTTTTGAACAATCCAAAACCGAGAGTGGAGGGAACCTTTATGTCAATTCCATCAAAGTCGAAAGAAAAGATTTAAATATCAGTGGAGTAAATAATACGGATAATCAAAATATCAATTGTATTTTTGTGAATGCAGGAATATTGCGTTTTAATCAGCGTGTTGCAACAAAAATTTTTGGAACCGACGGCAGGCAATATGCTGTCTTTGACGAATTCGAAGAACAGATTGATATAACGCATCTGCCAACAGGATTTTATGTGTTGTTTGCGTTGTCACAAAACAAGCAAACATCTTTTAGAAAAATAGTTAAACGATAGTAATCAAATAAAATAAGAGATAGAATGAGTTTAAACAGAAGGTCGTTTATCAGGAAAGCAACGGCAGGGATAGCCTTAGGAGCCCTTTCGCCTTCTTTCTTATCAGGCCAAAATAATACGGATGTAAAATCATTTATTTCAACACATCCCACCCTTAATTTCGATGTTGCGGTGGTGGGTGCGGGACCCGGCGGTGTTCCTGCTGCAATAGCAGCTGCACGAAATGGTGCACGTGTTGTGCTTATTGAAGAAGATAATCTTCCCGGTGGCGCTCCTGTTGATATGTATGTCGCTTTTATTTGCGGTGGTCCCAGGGTCGGTAATTTCAGAAAAATGGTTAAGAACCTGAATGATAATCACACGATTGGCGGAGTTACTTGTTCTACCTTCGGAAATGCCGGGCAGGACGGCAAGAATCACTGGTGGATGCCGGGGGATTATGCTCAGGTAATTTATCAGATGATTGCTGCTGAGAAAAATATTACCTTGCTTTGCGGATCGCCAGTAGTCGATACAATCGTCACTTATAAAGGAAACCGCAATGTCGTGCAGGGTGTCAGAATCATGCGCAACGGCGAACTGCAGGACATCAGGGCAGGTATTACGATTGATGCTACCGGTAGTGGTATTGTGGCTGCGATGGCAGGTTGTGATTATATGTTTGGAAGTGAAGCTAAAAGTGATTTTAACGAACATATTGGTCTTGAGGTGGCTGATGGTAAAATACAACCTTGTACTTTAATGTTCATTACGGAACGCATCAAAAGAAATGCTGTGTTGCCGATAGATAAGATGAAGGGGAGTAGCGGTGTTGAAGATAATTATAAAGATTGGATTAGGGCTGCGGATAAAGAAGATATGATTAAACGTGACGCCGGCATTTATCTGCATTGGGGTAAAACGGTCTATTGTAAAGATACGCGTGATTCGCTGCAGGTTGCCGAAGCGCAACGTAAAGCACTGGATGGACTGGAAGAAAATATGCAAATACTTCATGAAGCAGGTTTTGCAACTCATCTGGCGCCGAAAATCGGCGTACGGGAAGTCAGGCGAATAAAAGGTGAATATGTGCTGACTGAAAGAGACCTGAGTAAAGGAGTACAACCGGACGATAAAATCGCTGATGCTCATTATGCGTTTGACGTTTGGGGAATGAAGATTGAAGAAAAGTTGAAACATATTCCACCGTACGGAATACCATATCGTAGTCTGATTCCTCTGAATACCGAAGGTTTATTGCTGTCAGGTCGTATTATCAGCGCTACCCGTATCGCACACAGTTCGTTGCGTGTTCAGCCTATCTGCTCCAATATCGGCGAAGCGGCAGGAACAGCTGCTGCAATGGCGGCAATGTATAAAACCGGGGTGCGCTCCATTGATGTTAAAGAGTTACAAACCAACTTAGAGGTGAACGGACTGTTTAACGGTTTTAAAAGAAAGTAGAATAATAATAACAAACATCAGAAAATATGTCATTTGATAGAAGAAAATTTCTTAAGAGTGCCGGAATGGGTGTGGCCGGACTTGCCTTGGGTAATGTTCAGCTGATCGCCCAGCAAAGTATTGTGAAAGAAGACACGAAGCGCAATTATCTTCCTACACTCAAGGCTGATGTCATAGTTGTTGGCGCCGGACCATCCGGAGTGCCCGCGGCCTTAGCAGCAGCAAGAGAAGGGGCTAAAGTGATTTTGCTAGAGGAGGATCTGACACCTGGTGGCGCCCCTGTCGATCAGTATGTTACTTTTATGTGTGGCGCTCCGAGAGTGGGTATATACCTTGAAACGGTAAAAGAACTGAATAAAAAACAATCACTGGGAACTACTCCGAGTTCTACCTTTGGTGAATATGCCTGGGATGGAAAGAATCACTGGTGGATGCCTTCGTCATATTCAAGAGTATGGAATGCAATGATTACTGCAGAAAAAAATCTGACACTCATGTGCGGCTGTCGTGTTGTGGATGTGTTGATGAGCACGAAAGGCAACCGAAATACTGTGAATGGTGTAATAATGATGCGGAATCAATTGTACCAGAGGGTTGAAGCGCCAGTTACCATCGACGCCACAGGTACAGGACTCGTCGCTGCCAAAGCCGGTTGTTCGTTTTTTTATGGTAGCGATGCAAAAAAAGATTTTAATGAAAGCATTGGTCTGGAAAAAAGTGACGGACGTGTACAACCTTGTACACAAATGTTTATCAGTCAGCGGACAAGAAGTAATACGGAATTTCCACGTGAAGTTTTTAAAACGGGGGTGCTGTTGTATGATGATCCTAAGTGGGAAACACATATGACTCCTGAAGAGGCTGCAAAGAAAGATGCCGGTATCTATTTACACTGGGGTGCAACAGTGCCGGTTGTTGATACAACAGACCCGATACAGGTTGCCGATGCGCAACGCGATGCGATTGAAATGTTAAAACCAAAATTTCAGGCTTTGCAGGAAGCAGGATACGTGTCTCACATTGCTCCGAAAATCGGGGTGCGCGAATGCCGGCGCATCAGGGGAGAATATGTGCTTACGGTGGATGATGTGTTGAAAGGTGTTTTTCATGATGACCATATTGCCGATGCCTGGTATTCGCTGGATCCCTGGGGGATGAAAATTGATGAAAAAATCAAACAGAGTGTCGGGCCATACGGTATTCCGTATCGTTCATTGATTCCTTTAAATACAGAGGGACTTCTTACTGCCGGTAGGATTATCAGCGGTACCCGTCTGGCGATGAGTTCCTACCGTGTACAACCTATTTGCGGTACTATCGGTCAGGCTGCCGGAACTGCTGCTGCCATGGCGGCGCTAAATAATACTGGCGTCAGAAATCTGGATGTAAAATCGTTACAACTCAAATTAGATAAACTTGGCCTTTTCGACTGGTACAAAAATGTAAAAATGGAGGTTAAAAATAAGCCATGGAGAAAATGAAAATCTGACAATTACAATAAATAAAAAACAGATGAAAATAAAAATATTCATGACGACTGTCTTGTGTCTTGCTATGATTGGCAGTACCGGATTTTCGCAAAAAAATATCGTATCGAAACTGAAGAAATCTGAAAAACAGACCATTGTGGTATATGGCGCGAGTGTTGCCGCTACCACGAGCACCCGTATTTGGGTCGACGGACTGTTTGATGCACTGAATGATAGTTACAAAGGAAATCTTACCTGTTATAATGTGTCCAAAAGCGGAGAAAATTCTTTTTGGGCTACTGAAAATTTTAAAGATTCTGTGTTGAGTAAAAAACCGGATATTTTAATATTCGGCTTTTGTGAAAACGATTGTGTTGAAAGGTTTAATTACTGGCCATGGTATTCAGGCCGTTGTGCCGAATATATGATAGATAAGCTCAAAGTTCAAAATCCTGACGCGATTGTAATGATGTACATCATGAGCGAGTTCCCAATTGGAGAGGCTGCCATAACACGACCTGAAATAACGGAATTTAATAATTCATACAGAGATGTTGCAAAAAGAAGAGAGGTGATTCTGGTCGATTTTTCAAAAGATTTTAAGGATATTTATGATAGTCAAGGGGAACAGGAATTAAAAAAATATCAGGGAGATGGTATCTTGCCAACTAAACGTGCTGCTCAGGAAGTGATAATACCGAAGTTTTTAAAAATAATGGGGGTAAATTAATAATATTAAAATGAAAAGTATGAAGAAAATTATTATATTGATAGGCTTGCTTTGTATTTATATTGCATCGTTTGCCCAATCTCAGTTGGCTCAGAAATTAAAAAAAGGGCAAGCACAAACCCTGGTTGTTTATGGAACAAGTATCTCCAGTATGGCTCCGAACGGTATCTTGTGGGTTAAACAAGTAGGAGAAACGCTGAATAAGAAATTTAACAATAAACTTAAGGTGTATAATTCGGGACGTTCGGGACAGAATTCCGAATGGGCGCTCCAAAATGTTACTGATAGCGTTCTGTCAAAAAAACCTGATGCAGTAATCATTGAGTTTGCCACCAACGATGCAGTGAAACGGTTCAATATCTCAGTTGATCAATGCAAACTGAACACAATGAAACTCATCGCAGTTATTAAGGAGACCTATCCTGCCTGCGAAATATTTTTGCATACTCCCTGTGGTTATCCTTTGGGTAAAAATGCTGAAAGCAGACCAACCATGCAGGCATACAACAAAGTGTATGAAGATCTGGCAAAGGAACTGCATCTTATTTGGATTGATGAATCACACGAGCTGATCAGGATTGCTACTGAAACAGGAATTCCCGAATTAAGAAAATATGCCGGCGACGGTGTTCATCCGACACAAAAATCAGCCCTCGAACTCATTGCTCCGAATGTTGTTGAGGCAATTTTGAACGGGAAATAAATTTCATTAATTTTATATTTATAAAACTTGTTTTTGATGAATCAATCACCGAAAATCAAAATAAAATGTAAATACGGTTACTTACTGTTATTTGCGTTGATTTTGACTGTTAAGGTAGTTGACGCACAGGTGTACAATCGTGATTTCCTTGGCATGAAGGGAATTCGGGTTGTTCATCCGTTTGCTGATGCTGATGATTCTTTGTCAGTGAAAGAAATGGTGGAACTTTGCGGAGAAGATGGAGTACCGGTATGGTTTGGCCGAAATGTAAGAAAAATAGTTTGTCTTACGGGTGAGTGTCAGATTGCTCGCGTGTGGTTGTTTTGGAATGGCGTTGGGGATTATTTGGGCTTTCAGTTACACAATAACGAACCGCTGACAAAAACCAATCATATTGAATTCAGTATTGATGATTATAAGAAACTGAATTCGATCCTGTCAGATTCGGCTGCTGTGTTGAAAGGAATCACTTCAGAAGAACTGACTAAGGAAGAGATAAATAAAAACCTCGACGTACACTCGGGAGCAACCAGGCTTTCTTATAAAAAATACCTTGTGGAAGATGCAGCTTACACCTGCTATGCTTTGTGGCACACTGTTTATGGATTTACCCGGACTAAAATCAAACACATGTTTGAGCAAAGGATAGATTCAGGTTTCCTGCTGTTACTTCTTGATGGGAATAATATTGAATATAAAAGGCGGGCCATTGAATATATTGCCGAAAATCCTCAGTATCAACATTTATTTAATCCCGATATTCTTTCAATGCTTACCAATGATGATGAAGAAACTGCTCAACTGGCGCTAAATTATTTAAGTCCTGAAATTGTTACAAATTCATCCGTAAAGCAAATTCTTTTTTCTTCATTTGATGAAATGAATGTTCACCGTAGATTTCAATTTGTGTGGAAATTATCTCAAATGAAACAATTGGATGATAAAATGATTCTCTTTTTGCTGAAAAAATTTGAACAAAGGGAAATCAGCGCTTCCCTATTGGTCTATGTGTATAAATCAATTGAACCGGAAAATCTGAAAAACAGGGAAATTCTCAGAAAACTGAAATCATTATCAAAACATCAAAATCCTTTTGTGAGAAATCTGACACAAAGATTACTTACAGAAACAAGTGACTAAGATCGAATATCTATGATAAAAACATCTGCACAAATGACGGCGGATGGAGACAATTCCGTTATGACTGGAATTACGCTTGTTGTAGTCAATGTGATTGAATGTTGGAGATGGAAAAACAAAAACAAAAGAAATTTAAACTTTATTAATAGGGAACGGTTCCCAAAATTATTTTTATGAAAAAAAACATTCTTTCAGCTTTTATTCTGTTACTTATGTCCAATTGGACCCTGATAGCCGGTAATGTCGATTACGTAAATCCTCTTATGGGAACACAGTCCGAATTTATGCTCTCAACCGGAAATACTTACCCCGTTATTGCTATGCCGTGGGGGATGAATTTCTGGACTCCTCAGACAAATAAAATGGGAGATGGCTGGGTATATAATTATAACCATTATCAGATCAATGGGTTTAAACAAACGCATCAACCCAGTCCGTGGATCAATGATTACGGACAGTTTTCCATCATGCCTGTGACTGGGAATAAGATTACAGAGAAAGAACGGCAAAGTTGGTTTTCACACAAGAGCGAAATTGCTACTCCTTATTACTACAGTGTTTATCTGGCCGACCATGACATTATTACTGAAATTGCTCCTACCGACAGAGCAGCCATATTCAGAATTACTTTTCCCGAAAGTGATCGTTCAAGGATAATTGTCGATGCTTTTGATAAAGGATCATATATAAAAGTGATTCCATCAGAAAATAAAATTATTGGTTATACTACCCGTAATAGTGGGGGAGTGCCTGACAATTTTAAGAATTATTTTGTGATTGTTTTTGATAAATCAATACAACAATCAACAGCATGGAAAGACGGTAAAATAGTGGATGAAAAGGAGCTGGCCGATAATCATGTGGGAGCTGTTGTTGATTTTAAAACCAAAAGAGGGGAAGTAGTGCTTGCCCGGGTTGCTTCTTCTTTTGTGAGTTTTGAACAGGCAGAACTTAATTTATTAGAATTGGCCGATGATTCGTTTGAACAGGTTAAAGCAAAAGGTAAAAACAGATGGGATGAGATATTAGGAAAAGTGGATATCGATGCCAGTGTGGATATCAAACGCACTTTTTATACCTGCCTCTACCGGTCAACACTTTTTCCGAGGAAGTTTTACGAGATCAATCATGAAGGAAAACCGATACATTATAGTCCCTACAATGGCGAAATAAAATCAGGATATATGTACACTGATACAGGTTTTTGGGATACTTTTCGTGCTTTATTTCCTTTGCTGAATCTGTTGTACCCGGAAGAAAACGGTAAAATTCAGGAGGGGTTAATGAATACATATAACGAAAGTGGATTTATGCCTGAATGGGCATCTCCCGGACATCGTGATTGTATGGTTGGAAACAATTCAGCTTCTGTTATTGCCGATGCCATCCTGAAGGATATTACGCCTCAATTCCTCCATCTTCCATTATATAACGCAATGAAAAAGACCGCTAATTCATTGCATCCGGAAATATCATCTACCGGAAGGCTGGGGTATGAATTATATAATACCATCGGATATGTTCCCTGCAATGTGGGCATCAAAGAAAGTGCTGCACGTACTTTGGAATATGCCTACGATGATTGGTGCATTTATCAGGTAGCAAAAAAATTAAATCGTCCCGAAGCAGAATTGGAGTTGTACCGAACAAGAAGTTATAATTATCGTAACTTATTTGATTCGATAAGCGGACTGATGAGAGGTAAAAATAAAAAAGGTGATTTTCAGACGCCCTTTAATCCGCTGAAATGGGGAGATAGCTTTACTGAAGGGAATAGCTTGCATTATTCATGGTCGGTTTTTCACGATGTAGAAGGTCTTATATCATTATGGGAGGACCGAAGCAGTTTTACCGCGAAACTCGATACCGTATTTGCTGTGCCTCCTCATTTTGATAATAGCTATTACGGGTTTACTATCCATGAAATAAGAGAAATGCAGATCATGAATATGGGTAACTACGCACATGGAAACCAGCCGATTCAACATATGATTTATTTGTATAATTATGGTGCTGAACCCTGGAAGGCGCAATATTGGGTGCGCGAAACCATGAACAGAATGTATAAACCAACCCCTGACGGCTATTGCGGAGACGAAGACAATGGTCAAACATCAGCCTGGTATGTGTTTTCTGCACTTGGATTCTATCCTGTCTGCCCGGGAAGCGAACAATATGTCATCGGTTCTCCTATAGTCAATAGTGCTACTATCTACCTGAATGGCGGAAAGAAAATTCAGATCGCAGCGAAAGATAACAGCGCAGATAACCGGTATATTCAGAGTGTTTCAGTCAACGGAAAAAAGCATACAAAAAACTATTTTGAGTATGATGTATTGAAAAAAGGAGCTGAAATTAATTTCAATATGAATGGAGTTCCGAATAAAAACCGGGGCATCACAGTTCAGGATTTACCATACTCGATGAGCAAATAAGTACTCAAAGATAGCATAAGTTACTGAAAATAAAACAAAAAAACCTGATTGACTCAAAGAGAAAATCAGGTTTTTTTGTTTTATCAGTGTGACCCCGAAGGGATTCTAACCCTTGACCTTCAGAACCGGAATCTGACGTTCTATACAGCTGAACTACGGAGCCGTTCGCTTTCGCGGTGCAAATGTAATAAAAATTAGTTGAAAATTGAAAGTTGAGAGTTGAAAATTGAATTGCATATCTGATATCACTTTCAACTTTCAACTCTCAACTTTTTCCTTCCCTGCCTCGCATTCCTTTCTTCCAGCCTTTTTTCAACTTTTGCCACGAACTCGAAATTTTTCAGTCCCCAGTCGGGTGAGATCAGTAAATCTTTGGGAGATTGTGAAACGAAGCGTTCAATAGCGATGTCGGGCGACAGTCTTTCGATGAAATCAACCGTTAGATCAATGTATTCCTCAGCAGTATAAAATTGAAACCATTCAGGATTTGTTTTGGCCTGTTTGGCCATGATGGTGCCTTTTACCAATTGCAGCTGATGCAGTTTGAGTGCTGTGATGGGTAGCTCGTTCATCTTGTCGGCATGCGACAGGATGGTTTCGCGACTCTCGCCGGGCAGGCCCAGAATAAGGTGAGCACCAGTGTATATGTTCCTTTTTGCCGTTGCATTGATCGCATCAACAGCGCACTGATAATCATGTCCGCGGTTGATGAACTCAAGTGTTTTATTGTCTGTTGACTCGATGCCGTATTCTATCATTACATAGGTCTTTTTTGAAAGATCTTCGAAATAATCAAGAATCAGGTCATTCACGCAATCGGGTCGTGTGCCTACAACGATGCCGCTGATACGGGGGTGTTGAAGTGCTTCTTCGTAAATGGAACGAAGTTTTTCTAAAGAGTCGTAAGTGTTGGTGTAGGATTGAAAATAAGCCAGATAAGTCTGATCACGGTACTTTTCTTTCCTGAGAAAAAATTCAATACCTTCCTCAATCTGTTGGGTAACCGACTTTACAGGGTGACAATAACCCGGAACAAAAGTCTGGTTATTACAGTAGGTACATCCGCCGCGACCCTTGCTGCCGTCCCTGTTCGGACAAGTAAACCCAGCATTAATCGAAATCTTTTGAACCCTGTTACTGAAAAGTTGCTTTAAAGTATCTTTATAATTGTTGTATCGTTTTTCCATTTTCCATTTTTAACTCTCAACTCTCAATTTTCAATTCTCAACTAAGAGATCATATTCTATTATCGATAGTCTTTACTGAACACTTTTTACCCCCACTAATCTGTCAAATCGTTCCCCCCATGCCCTGTGATACACATAGATGCTGTACTCATTTTTTGTTTCCCAAAACGAACCGTCGACCCGTTCGACAGTCACTTTTGCTGTGCCTTTCGGCACAAACCAGTATTGGTAATTGTACCCACCTTGTTTCAGTAAGTAGGTTTGATAATACATACTGCTGCTGTTGTCGAAATTAAGCCGGGTATTTGCATCAATAAAATTATAATTGAAATCTCCCCCGAGGAATAGCTGCCCGTCGAAGAAAGGCTGGCTGACAGGCAGTGCAAAATGTACATACATATAATCTGCTTCTGTATGCACATTCTCAAAAGCCTCCTGATGGTTGATCAAAAACCTGCCGTTGACATCAAAATCGTGCACATATTTCCTGCCCTGAATCTTGTCAGGAATAAGTAATACATCATAATGATTATTGATGAATTCAATTTTCTCCACACCACGTCCGGCTGCATATTCCGACGAAATATCAAAAGCATGGTATTCGTTTCCTCCTTCAAATATTAATGATTTATTGTTGAGGTAACTGAGTTTCGATTCAGAAACAAAATTCGGAGTCAGTTTGTTTTGTTCATTATCAATTCTGTTGTTTTGTCGCACTACCGTTTTAATTTCTGTCATAGGGTCACGCACATAATAACCACTCAGCAAAACGTCAAAATCCAGCTGTTGCAGTCGTCCGCTCAGTTCTATATCGGTATTTCCCCGAACTTCAGCCTGTATATTTACTTTTGGTTCCACAACCGAAAAACAAGCCTGAGCAAGCGGTTTGTCTTTTTCGTTGTCTTCGTAAATGATTACGACATAATTGCCGGAGATTTTAAAATACATGTCATCATTCGGCAAATTGAATTGATAATGAGTATATAAATAATTGGTGTTGACCGAACGTTCGAAATTAGTAATGTATCCGTTGGTAAATCCATCCAGATATTCATTGGTGGTAATGTCAGAAGGTGTCCAGTCGGCATTGCAGTGAACAACAGTGTATTCGAAGGTGTGCGATTCGTGTGACATCTCATCAAAGCGTATTTCCACCTTTTGAGTACCATTTAGCTCGATGATGGGAAGGATGTATTTTTCATCCTGAACGCCCGCCTGCAATGTTTTAATATTAGGCGCATTAATCTTTGTACGATAAGGTGGAGGAGCACAAAAACTTTTTATGGCCAACAACAGAAATATGCTAACAATGAAATGCTTCATTCTTTCTTTTATGAAATTGAACGCACAAATATATTAAAAATTGTGCAGAGATTTTTATTGAGTCCCTTTAGGGGGACGACATCTCTGTAGAAAGAATGGTTTTTATTGGCTGAAAGCCAATATTAACTTAGCCCAATGGCAACGCCTTGGGTTTTAATGTAGAAAACAAAATATGCGCCCTGGAAGGGCAATATTAATATTTTATGCCCTTACAGGGCGGTATCGTTTTTCATTATTTATTAACCCAAGGCGTTGCCATTGGGCTAAGTTATATTGCCACTTCGTGGCGTTGGAATTAAATACTACTAAATCTATAGGATTTTAACTGAAAAACACTTAAAATATAAGCCGATTTGACTGTTTTCGCTGTTAAATTAATGTTAGTATTCAGTAAATCAATGTTTTGTAAATTAATGAAATTTTTCGCTAATTATAGTATATATAATCTGAAAAAGTTGTATTTTTGCAAAGTTTTTTAAAAATGATTGTGAGGTACAATAATGCACGCTGATTCATATTGAATGTAGGATGCTAATCCACACTAATTAAGCTATAAACAACAAACTATTATAAAAATATGGCAAACCTGATTAAAACAAAACGTGGTTTGAATATTCCGATTAATGGCAGAGCGATTGAAATGATTGGAACATCAACCCTTCCAAAAGAATTTGCCCTTATTCCCGAGTACTATCACGGTGTTACGCCAAAATTGCTGGTTAAAGAAGGTGATGAAGTCAAAGCAGGTTCCCCTGTGTTTTATGAAAAACAATTTCCGGGGATGAACTTTGTATCGCCGGTAAGTGGTAAAATTAAAGTAATTAACCGCGGAGAACGTCGCAGGATCATTAGTGTCATCATTGAAAGTGATGAGAAAATGACTTACGAAGTGTTCGAAAAAAGTGACTTGTCCGGTTTAACTGCTGCGGATGTAATTTCAAAATTGCAACTGGCAGGTCTCTGGTCATTTATAAAACAACGTCCGTATGACGTGATTGCTGATCCAATCAAAGCTCCAAAAGCAATTTTTATCTCTGCTTTCGATTCGGCTCCTCTGGCTCCCAATAACGATTATGTGATGAGTGCTCAGATGGTTGATTTTCAGACTGGTATCGATGTATTGGCAAAAATAGCAAAAATTCAATTAGGCGTCAGGGCAGGAAAGAAATCACCTTTTCAGCTGGTAAAAAATGTTGAAATAACCGAATACGATGGTCCGCATCCTGTAGGAAATGTAGGCATTCAGATCAATCATATAAATCCTGTAAATAAGGGTGAAGTTGTCTGGACGGTCAATCCTCAGGATGTATTGTTTTTCGGACGTTTCTTTAATAAAAATGTGGTAGACTTATCCCGTACCATTGCGCTAACCGGACCGTGTATCAAATCTCCACAGTATTATCAAACTGTTGTCGGAGCAAATATAGAAAACCTTGTTCAGGGTAAAATTAAAAGTTGTCCGTCGCACCGGTTCATCGCAGGAAACGTGCTCTCAGGGATCAAAGTTGCCGGAAACGGATTCCTTGATCCTTATGCAACGCAGATTACCGTGTTGGAGGAAGGCAATAACATCCATGAACTGGTTGGTTGGGGTATGCCCCGTTTCCGTAAGTTCAGTATGAGCGGTACCTACTTTACAGCTTTATTTGAAAGCAAACTGATAAAGAAGTTATTCGGTAACATGAAATATAAATGGGATACACGGTTGATGGGTGGAAAACGCGCCATCATTATGTCGGGCGAATATGATAAGGTGTTGCCGATGGATATTTATCCCGAGTTTTTATTTAAGGCTATGATTGCCGGTAATATAGATAAAATGGAAGCTTTAGGCGCTTATGAGATTGCTCCT
>Ga0209800_10002326_pt1 | contig 17038 bp, 18 predicted proteins | sample Higcelweek8metaG_FD_187174 | JGI IMG/M metagenome (GOLD analysis project Ga0209800, IMG submission 187174) | Freshwater pond sediment microbial communities from the University of Edinburgh, under environmental carbon perturbations - High... | ecosystem: Environmental > Aquatic > Freshwater >...
ATCGCTACCGTCTGGAGATTGCAGGTGCCGAAGAACACGTGCAGGACCGCAGCCCCACTCTAGAATGTTTAGCATTTCTTGGGGTTTCCCTGCGGCAATAGTTTGTGAAATTTCATGAGCATGTGATAGACCACCATAATAAAATCCAGGCAAGCTACAATTGCCTTGAATATCATAGAGAATTAAAGGGGGGGGAACTGGTACATTTGGATACTGATTCCTGAATTCATTGTTTTCTTTATAAACCAATAAATAAAGTCGAATAAACCAGAAAAAATCCGCTAGCTGCAATAAATAGATCTTACGCAGTATATCTGCAAAACGTTGAAGAGGCGTTAACCCCATAAAAGCTCCTATTTATGTAAAGTCTTGGGAGTTGATAATATCAATCTATCATATAGTTGCTGGTAACGACTCGCTATTAATTGAATGGCAAACTTATTTTCTGTCTTCTGCCGAGAATAATATGACATCACGTTTCGCAATGAAGTATCATCCAGTATCCTAACAATTCCTTTGCCAAATTCTTCGGTATCGAAAGGAGTTGCCAGAAAACCATTGATGTTATGCTCAATCATATCAGGCATTCCACCTATATTAAATGCAACACACGGCAGGCCACATGAAATCGATTCAAGGACCATGTTAGACAAATTCTCTTCCCTGGAGGGTGCAACAAACACATCAGCAGCCCCGTAGGCAATGGCAAGTGAAGCCTCATCGTTCAATCGTCCCAAATAATGAACCGGCATGCCAAAATCAGTATTTGTCTCAGGTTTTGTCATACCAATGATAGCGAGCTCAACATCAGGAACAACTTCTCTTTGATGCCGCAAAGCCGAAAGAAGAAGATCGAAACCTTTCCTCCCGTCAACTTTATAATCAATTGCACCAGTTAAAATAATTTTTTTATCATGCGGCAAAAGCAGCATGTCTCGACATATGTTTTTATTGTGAGGAGAAAAACGTTCAACATCAATTCCGTTTGGGATTATTTCAATCTCCATATTGCTAAAAAGCGAGCTTTTTTTTGCACATTCTCCAAGCCAGTGGCTTGGAGTAACAATGGTCATGGGAAGTGGAGACCAGTTATCTGATTTCCGATTCAAATTCCATCTGGAGAGATCATGCCTTTTCTCTGAAGAAAGTTGCGGACAACATCCACAACTGTTCATGTAGCGTTCACATCCTGCCGAATAGTGGCACCCTCCGGTGAAGGGCCACATATCATGGAGAGTCCAGACAATGGGACGCCTGATGGCTGCAAGTGTCTCGATCCGCATAAAACCGTAAGACACCCAGTGCAGATGGACAACATCCGGATTCAGAGAATTTATCTTACTTTTCAGCATATCCGGCAGAATTGCTGAAGAGAAAAAAGCTGTATGGTGCTTTGGATAAAGACTCAAGGGCACTCTATCAAAGTTTGCTCGAATACGAGCGAGAAGATATGCCCCTTTAGACTCAGGACCCAAAATCGTGTAGTCATCACTTGCTTTTTCCTGCACCAGCATACGGCTGTCAACGCCAGATTGTCTGAGCCCGGTATGAAGCCGGTAAGCCGCGCGTGCTGCTCCTCCCTGGATATCAAAGGTGCTGACTAAAAGAGGCTTCAAGGCTTTATCGCTTCCATGACCAATGAATCTGGTTTCCGCACAACACCATCCACAACATCCAAATTATAATGAGCAAAATCAGGAATATTACTCTCATGGGGCGAGACCACCTGAACTTCAGTAAAACCTGTGTTTGCCATAAGTCTACCCAAAGAAAACCTGTCATACATCCAGCGATGAACTTCTCCCGAATTGCGAAACAGTCCTTTCTTGAAGGCGTTTCTACCTTTATCACCGGCAATTGCATAGACAACCCATCCTGCAATTTCCTGCCGCAGTCTATTCAACAGTCGGTCAACATTTCTCCAGCCAAATGTAACAATTGCCGGTTTTCTCTTCACGCTATTACCATATTGTTGGGCAGAAGAGCCAATTCTCGAAGCGGTAAACGGTGATAGATTAGAATAAGCGTTACGTAAATAGTGTTCCATAAGACCACCACTCTCATCCCGAACGCACTGATCATACAGTTCAAGCATAATCCAATCGTATTCAGATTCGCATTTCCTGGCAGTAGCCAATTTTTCAAGATAAAGCGTGGCAATTTGCTCCAGATCAGGGACAAGTATCCTGATAACCCCCCCCGGTTTGAGAACTCTGTGGCACTCTTTCATAAATGACAAAGCTTCTATAAGCGGAATATGTTCCAGAAGGTGAGAGTGATAGACAACATCAAAATTCTCATCCGAGAAAGGAAGGCCTTCTGTTATATTATGACAGATAACATCAGCTACCCCCCACAGATCAATATTAACCCAACCCGGGTGAGACCAGGCTCCACAGCCTATATTCAACATTTTATCTGTAGGCATAAATATTTAGTTGATTGTCAAAATTATTGTAGGTGTGAAGGCGGATGAAAGGGTTCTTAGAGGTAACCCCAATATGCTCAATGTAATATCTAAAACCGGTTTCTGTCAGAATTTCAAGTATTCTTCCTAATTGTTGCGGCTCCCCATAAGTGGAGTGATACTCAAGAAACAACTGGTTGACATTCACCAAGCCCTCCCGGCACTCCTCCAAAACTTCAGCCTCCGCTCCTTCTATATCAATCTTGAGAAAATCAACCGGATTTGAGAGGTATTGGCTAAGAATTGTTGTTTCTACATGACAAGAGGAGCATTCAGGTGATCCATTACCTATTCTGCCACCATCAGCCCCCTCCTGTATAAACGCAACCTTCGCTTCTCTCTCCCAGAGAGCCTTATTGTAGAGAGTTACTCCCTGAAAACCGAAAGCAGCTACATTTCTGCTCAACACTTTGAAGATGTTAACATCAGGTTCAAAACCTAGGAGAGTACATTCTGGATAGAGCTTCTTAAAGTAGATTATACTGAGTCCAATATTGGCACCGCAGTCAATTATTACTGGATTTTGTTTATTGCACGTAAAACGGTAAATCTCTGAGACAAATATCTCATCTCGCATATAGAGGTAAGATGGAGCGTCCACATATTTTATTTCTCTATCAAGCAAACGTGTTTCCCCCGCAACAAAGCGGGATGACTCTCTTAAATGCTGTTCTTCAGCACAGTTACCCAAAACACCTGATAGTTTCAATCGTAACTTAGTTACGACATCTTTGGGGGGAGAGTTCCATATGCTCCTGAGCAGATCAATCATTTAGCAGATTTTTCCAAACAGTTTCCATATCCAATAGCCCAAAAACCCAGAATGCCCTTTTCGAAAGAATGACTCAAGACTACTTGCTACTCTCAAATCCTCACAAACAGGAACAGGAAAAACCTTAACTTCACTATCTACCAAGCTCACATCATAGAAAGAAGATGTACAACAATGAACCCCGCTACCATCATGTCCGATATTCCTTACCAGAGCCACCCTAGGATAGAGAGTCAGTTTGTTTTTAAGAAAAGTAGAAGCATGCCACCGGACGGCCCAAGAGTCATTTTTTCCATTCACCTGATCTTCAAGCATTTTTGTATAGGGATAAGCGCCATTCATATCAAAGTTATTGGTAAGTTTCAGTTCTTTCAGTTGACGTAACAGCTTTAAGCCATCAGGCTCAAACAGCCCCCACCCTCTTTTCCAGGTGCCCCACCCCCAACAACCGGTGTGGCGTAAGAAAAAGGTCTCTGGAAAAGATATACCCAAGGGAAAGGTATAGCCATGAACAGCTACCACCTGTTCTTCATATTCGTAATATTTGAGAGCATCACCCATAAACTGCAAAAAATGAGGCGAAGTAACCAGATCATCTTCAAGGACTATTATGGACTCATGGGCATCCAGAACGGTATCAATTCCAATGGTCAATGAATGGGCAAGCCCCATATTTTGTTCTCTTTCCACAAGAATTACATCAGCAAACCCCGCAACTCCTCTTATGTAGTTTCTAACTGCTGATACCCCCTCCTCATCCGCTGCCCCCCTTGGCCCGTCAGCATATATATAAAGAATACTATCACGCGCCCCATGATTTTTCTGGAGCGCCTCTATAGTACTCATTGTATGAGCAAGCCGATTATACACAAAAAGAGCAATAGGCGGGCGGTTCATATTTTAATCTCAGTGTCAGAAGCAGGTAAACGGCTATAACTTCTCTTAATAACAGCTTGCTCCCATAAAAATGGGACAAGTCCTGTCCAAGCCTCTTCTCCCTGAGAAAATTGAACATCTTGCCCGCAAATAACTTTCTCGATCTTTTGTGCTACATAAGAAGGATCAATTAACGTACAATTATTAAAAGATGATGAGTGAATGGTATCCAAGAAGAATGGTTTCAAAGGCCCCTGCATCCATTCAATAATCGGTGAATTAAAGCCTATCTTACTTTTTCTATAAGCAACTTCAAATGGCATGTATCTGGACATTGCATCTCGCACAATCGATTTGGAAAAACCATTTCGTATTTTAGAATCCCAAGGAATGGAAAAAGCGAAAGACACAATCCGATGATCCATAAATGGCATACGGATTTCTACACCATTTGCCATACTATAGCGGTCATAATTTCTTAACAAAGTAGGTAAAACCGTTTCATGCGTAGAGCGATAAAGCGTTTTGTTTAAATTATCAAGCATATGCCAGTTAGGGTGAGATTCGTCATGCCCATATTTTGTACTGTTCGCAATCATTGCATCCTTGACACGCCCTGCATGCCACTGAAGCCAACGATACCAGCGCGGCTTCAATCGAAACCGACTGGAGTTCTGCGGGCTAATACCATCATATACATCCATAACCGATCTAATTTTCACTGGATTTAATGCAGCATCATCCAAGGCGCTTACAATGTCAAAAGAATAGCCACCAAAAAGTTCATCGGCTCCATGACCATCAACAGTAACCTTCACGCCTTGTCCTTTCATAGCCTCGTATGTTGCCATAAAAGGAAGCGGACTCGTAATGTAGAGCTCCTCAAAAAGGTATAAATACTCAGAGAGATGGTTGATCCCCTTAAGCGGGTCTATGTCGATAAAGTTTGCGTCTATGCCCAAGTGGTCAGTAACCATCCGAGCATAGTGCTTTTCATCGAGAGGAGTACCAGAAAAACAGGCCACAAATGCATGCTGCCAGTCGTTGCAGATACGCCCTCCGTTTTGATATTCTGAAATGTACGCCATCGCAGAAATGGTGGAACTAGAGTCGAGGCCACCACTCAAGGCCGTACCGATTGGCACATCACTCCGCATGCGCAGACGGCAGGCATCCAGAAAAAGGTCTCTGAATTGCTCCACCTGCTCCTCATACCTTGACGGTACATCTGGTAAGTGGTCTAGAGTGCACCACCAACGATTTATAGTGAGTTTTCCTTCTTTCAACCAGCCATAATGCCCAGCAGGAAAACGCTTGATTCCTTCAATCAAACAATTTTCCGAACTCTCATAGGAAAACATTTGAGCTGTATCTCTAACCAACGAAACATTCGGACGAACATCGGAAAGAAGCGGGAAAAGCGCCTTCATTTCAGAGGCAAAAGCAAATCCAGTTGGTAGTAAAGCATAGAAAAGAGGCTTCTTACCAAACCTGTCTCTGCAGAGAAAAAGAGACTGTTCCAGGTTATCCCAGATGGCAAAGGCCCACATACCATTAAAGCGATCAAGACATTGCTCCCCCCACTCTGCAAAGGCAGCAAGAACCACCTCTGTATCACTTTCACTCCTGAACGCACATCCTTTGTTTTGCAGCTCCTTTCGAATCTCCAGAAAGTTGTAAATTTCCCCATTGTAGGTAATCATATAGCGTCCATTACCATAGAACATTGGTTGGGAACCCAGTTTTGACACATCCAAAACAGTTAACCTACGGTGCCCAAAGGTAACAGACTCATTTCTCCAGAGGCCCCGTCCGTCAGGCCCACGATGGCTGAGAGAATCTGTACAAAAGGCGGTCAATTGATCAGAAATATTACCTATATAGCCAAATATACCGCACATATTTATGGTGTCAGCTCACCCTTCTTGAAAAATATTCAACAAATGCTCCGACCTCTGTAGCTAATGGAGAAAAAGCAACGTACATACTACGTTTAAACGGCGTGACACCTCCCTTCATCATGGTAAACACGCCTACAAGGATACAGGCTCCAATAGCGAAAACATGCGAATACAGGGAGCGACGTACGCCAAATGTCAGCCCGGAACACTTCCCCACTTTATATGATGCCAGAAAAAGCCATGATAGTTTCATCTTATAATCAGCAACAAGGTGCCTAACCTTCATTTGAGGAACATAATACACAGGAATATTTTCATTTTTCAATATTACCAACAATTTGGTTTCTTCACCGTATGAAATTTTATCCCCAGCCATACCAAGCTGAGAATCAAAACCACAAAATCTCAAAAGGACTTCTTTGTGAAAAACCATATTGGTACCGTTTATCCACTCCTTACCAAGAAAAATTGGTCGCTCTTTATCTCCAAGACTCCAACTGCCATATTCTGGGGGAAACCAGTCAGGAATCTGAGTCAAGCTATACGCCTGATAAGGCCCTCCAAAAACCTTAATTTCAGGGTGGCGCTTGACAAATGCGTTAATCTGTAAAATCCAATCAGAAAAAGCTATGGCATCATCGTCAATATACGCGATATACTCTCCCGCAGCCTCACGTCCTCCCCGGTTACGAGCATGGCTAAGCCCTTGACAGGATTCTGTTATGATCCTAAAATTACTATGACTACTTACAAAACGCTCTGATATCTCAAGCGTATTGTCCATGGAGTTATTGTTTATTATGATTACTTCAAATAGGCCTCCATCCAGTGTTTGTTCAACAAGAGACTGAAGGCAACCCGCAAGGAGGTTAGCTCTGTTATAAGTGCAAACAACAACAGAGATGATCGGATTTCTCATTTAACTTCTCTTTACCAACAAAGATCTAAATGCTAAAGCAATCTTCTCGTTTAATGATATTTGCATTAGCTTTGAAAGCGGAGAATTCCAAAAAATATTCCATGAAGACCAACACTTACAAGCTAAAAACCAATGTCTTGCTAATACATGCCCCAATTCGACTGGAGAATAGACATATCGTTCAAGATTGGCAGAATATATCTTCATAAGCCATAAATTCACTTCGTCCTTACTGTGAGCAAGCATCTCGTATTGCATCCTGCCCAGCCTAAAATGAAACTCTAACTGCTTCAATGTAGGATTAATATCCAATCTTTCCAACTGTTTAGCATAGACCACCTTTACAAGTTTGTTCATTTCATCATTTCGACAACAGCTCAGGCTCGCAGCATGAGAACGATACCTTGTGAGTATCTCTTGAATATTAATTACCTTGTGGGCAGAAGCGATTCTAACCCATAAATCATAATCTTCTGCCAGTGGAAAATCACAATAAAGCGGCTCAGAGAGTACACTCTTCCTCATCATCACAGCAGACTGGGCAAAAGTGTTCTGAAACAAAAGAAGAGGCACAATTGTATTTGATAAAGCAGGATACCGCCAAACATCCCCGGTTGGCTTGCTTTCATTGTCAATAATTTCGACCCATGAACCGAGCATCCCCAACTGCAAATCCTCATCCAGACAAGCCACTTGTTTTTCAATGCGGTGGGGCAATGCCACATCATCACAGTCGAGAAACGCTAAATATTCTCCATTTGCATTTGCTACTCCAGTATTTCTTGCCGCTGCGGCCCCTAAATTGTATTTATGACGGATTAGTCTGACACGAGAATCTTCATATGAAACAATAACTGCCACACTATTATCAGTAGAAGCGTCATCAACGACTATTATTTCTATACTTCTAAAAGACTGCCTAATAAGACTCTCGAGTGATTCTCGGATAAAATTCTCACCATTAAAAACCGGCATTACCACAGAAACACGAGGATTCATAGTCCCATATCCTTGAAAACATCCGTAAAACGCTTCTGCCAAGCATGGTCTTTAAGACATCTTTCGCGGCCTGCCAGTGCAATCTTCTCTCGCTCACCTTCATGATTCAGATAGTAGCGTACCTTGTGAACCAGATCATCTGGATCATGATAACAGACGATTTCTTTACCAACTTCGAAAAACTCCTCTAATTCATCCATATACTCAACCATATAGAAGCCACCACTCATAGGAATTTCAAAGTCTCGCAGTCTCAACTGTAAAATCCGCTTACCATTCCTATGGGTCTCCCCACAGGAAGAAAAGCCTAAATTAATCTTTGAACGAGAAAATAGCTGCACAAGTTCTACATCCTTCAGTATGCCGCCAATAACCCGATGGGGTAGACGAATGCACGTGTCAGCAACCAGTGATTCAAAACGAGAACTATCTACCATTCCAGTTACTTTTCCAAGAGCAGTATTCCATCCTTCAATAGTACAAAGCTTTTGAGCCGTAGATGCCATCATCCGAAAAAAAAATGTGGTTCTTGAGATTTTTTTATCAGATAGATTTTCCCACCCCACACCCCATACATGAACGTTGATACCGTGATTAAGCAGATAGCGTATGTAGGCTGGGCGTTCTCCATAAGCTTGGCCTGCAAATGTCACATCAAACTCCTTGGAAACCAAATAAGGTTTATAAATTTGGGGGTTTGCAGCTTCTTGACAGTAGATTGGTTTAGCTCCTAAAGCTCGATAATCATCAATCCGAAAACGTTCTGGGACCAAACACCAATCATAATGTGGAGCTATTTGAGCGACAAGATCGAGTTGGTATGAAGCGTTACAATACCAATTAATTGCAATTATGCCCATTGCGCGAATCTGATCAATAGTTTCGGGAAACACACACACATCATAGAAATAGCTAAAAAAAACATCTATCGGAGATTTTCGGTGCGCCTCTATAATCTGTCTCAGTAGTTCAGCGGATAGTCGAGGTTTATTATTATCTATGAAACGTTTTTGTTCCTGAGACAACTTATTCATATTTCGAAAGGTTTCATCAAGATCATAGACAAATTCTATAACATCATGTCCAAGCTCAACTAACGGGAGATATAAGTTATTTCTCCAAATTTCAGAACAGAGAGAGGCATTTGGCGCATTACCAGCTGCGTAAAATATTCTCATATCGATTCACCCTTAGGAATGCATACAAGGTTTGCAATATCGACACGGGCAAAATCATGCCCACTATAAAGAGTTAGATCTTCGGCTTGGCTGGACAAGCCAGCTATGTCGTAACCTTTATCTTCAATTATCTTTCTAAGTTCTTCTTGATTATAGCCGGCATCTCTGCAAGTTTCCGCCCCGTATTCAACAATGATGAAAGGCTTGAATGTCGCAATAGCATCTAGGCCGCCTAAAACAACAGAGAGCTCTGCGCCTTCAACATCTATTTTCAAAATATCCGGTGGACGAAGAACGCTCTCACGTAATAACAAATCCAGCGTTGTGACTGACACAATCTCTTCTCCTGTACATTTCAGGCTGTGCCATCCAGGAAGAATACGATGAAAAAGAGAATTATTACCACTAGAACTGTAGAGATTGATGGGGGCTTCGGACTGAGAATCACTAAGTGCCACTCGACAAGGAGTTACATTGACAAGACGATTTTTTGAAATATTTGCTCCAAGTATCTCGTAGGTCCTTGAAACCGGCTCGAACGCATATACGTGGCTACAAACCGAAGCATAACGTAGTGTAAAATAACCGTAGTTTGCACCAATATCGTACAACACCGAATTGGAACGCCTTGTCGTTATTCTATCAAGCCAATAAATAACATTTATTTCATAATAGTCATTGTTCGCAAAACACCAGGACATATCTTTGGGTACTTCCATTAGGAGGGAACCAACTTTTATTTTTTTCTTGAATAATGACAGCATTATTTTTTTTTAAACCAGAAACAGCCACAGCCGTAAAGCTGACTGTCTACGACATCTGCTGTTGCATTCATAATCAGCCCCCCAGCTTTTTGATCGTCCGGAACAAGTGCAAATTGAACAAGTTCAAGTTTTTCAAATGATTTAATGATATCGCTATAAGCATAAATCCTGTGGGCATTAAACAATATACGCGGCTGTCCGACTGGAACAACAAAAAGAAGATGCCCTCCCGGAGCCAATACTCGTACCAGCTCAGCAATAGCCTTTAAATCTCCAACCGGATTAAGAGGATCTCCATAGCGTCCCAAGCCTACATGCTCAACTACATGCATACAAGAAAGAGAATAAACACTATTATCAGCAAAAGGCAGGGCATTCAGATCTGCATATTCAGAACTCAAATTTTCTAACTTCAAACATGCTGGACGATAATCGTAATAATGAACTGGAACAAATGCTGAAACAGTTGTGCAAAAATAAAGTGTTGAAGAGATATCAATATGACAAGCTGGTTTGGTATCTGCAATAATGCGTGCTGCCCAAGCAGTATGGTACACATAGTGCCGATCGAATCCGGTAGACTCTGTATCATCGTAAAGAAACACACGCCTCTGTCCCCAGAGCATGGGAAGCTTACGCCCTACGCGAAGACTTTCCCGGTTAAACTTGTAAAATTGCTTAATAAATCTGACATTTCTTCGCAACTTACCCAAAAAGCCGAAGAATTTTACTTGTATTTTAATCAACATAGATATCACCTACAATTCTTCCACATTTCATGATCAACAAAAATTGTATTAATATATGTGTCGGCGTAAGGGAAGTATCCTTGTTCTTTCATAAAAGCTATAGTATCCCAACACTTCATTTCTGTATGATCTTCAGTATAAGTAAGAGTTTCAACACAAAACACTATCGGCCTGTACCTAGAAAAATCAAAGGCTGAGAGGATCTCAAGATCCATTCCTTCAACATCAAGCGAAACAAAATCAGGTACTAAGGGAAAATAGTCAGCAATAATTTTATTAACAGATAGCAATGGTACATCAAAAACATCTTCTATCTTCTGCTTTCCATATCCTGCGTAACGCTCTGCTTCAGTTTTTGAAAATGTATTCAGACTCTTTGTGCTCATGACGAAAAACTCCGCAGACGCCTGATCAGACGGCCCTAATCCGACATTAAGACAAATATCACGTCCACGCCAACGTCTAAACTCTTTGAAGAGTTCTGGATCAGGTTCAATACAGACACCATGCCCTCCCCTGCTATAGAACAGATAGGTATTACTTATATGCATGGGATGATGCGCACCTATGTCAAGATAAGTAGGGATATTGTTTCCAAAATGCCGCAGAATAAAGTCAACAATAATATCCTCTCCGCACTGGGAATAGCTTTTTTTCGGTCGCCGAAGACCTACTTTATATATTGCTTTATTCAAAAATTCTGGTACAAATTTCATGTTGTAAACCTTGTCAATTTAAGCAACTTCATTGCGCTTATCTCATCCGTCATATTTTTTAGGACCCATTCTCTTGGATTGAAGCAATTTTTAGTTTTCTGCCATTCTTCAAACACCTTGATAAACTCTTCAGAGCCATTAAATAACAGCCCTGATTCTTTAGTCAGGTAGGGAGCTGAAGAGCAACTGACCGTTTTCTTGTTATAAATAAACCATCCAGGATTCCAGACGATTGTCGGGACATTAACTGCCCAAGCTTCGGCAAGAGCAATCCCCTGGCTCTCCAAAGGGCTAAGAAAAACAGCAGCTTCGCATTCTCTTAGCTTTTCAAGATAATAATTTGCACTATAATCGCCGTATTTAAGCAAAACCGTCTTGAAACCCGCATGCTCGATAACATGCCGACAACCAGTCAACATCTCTTCAGGCGCATTCTTCTGATAAATAAGTATACGACCATCACTTACAATGTGATGGGATGGCTTCCAAAATTCTACGTCTACCCCGGCAGCCCAAATATGACAGTTCTCCTTCAAAACAGGAGCATCATCTAAGTAGGCTCGATACGTCCATTCACTATTGACCAAGTAAATATCTATCTCTAACGCAGTTATAAGTTCAGGCGCATCTAACGGCAACACTACAAGATTTGGGCCAGCAAGAAGCCTACTTATTTTCCCTTCTCTCTTCCAGATAATTGCCTGTTCAAGCGCCCCTCTGTCAGCCAGAACAACAGTTGTTTCACCAACATGCTCTAGACAAGCAGGATTATAGTTAAAATCAGCGCCGATTTTTCTGAGCCCCTCCACCAAGCTTCGAGTTACACCAGGATGTCCAGCATATCTGATACCACGGCCAGTCAGCAAGTGCAGTTTTTCTACTGCCTTTCGTTTAAACATTTGCAATAGTTTCCTGTGTTCAGGAACAATTGCAGTCAATATAGTTAACGGAGCTTTACTCAATAATGTCATCTCCTGTCACTGCAATCTGTCCAGTGACCCCCAAGCAAGAGAGTTTGACAATACTACCGTCCGGCACCCCGCTCATAATAAATGATTCAATTGAATTACCTTTTTTTGCCTCTCGGAATGTTTTTTTCAGTTGAAATTCATAGAGAGACGTTAGAGATTTAGGTACAGAATAGAGCCGAGTGCTGAAGGAAGAGCCAACGGAATAAAAACCAAATGTATCAATTGGAAAGCGGGATAGCTCAAAATGGTCACTCAGACAATAACGTCCTGACAGCTTAAACATCCGTTCATAGTCAAGTTTCTTTACCCATTTAAGAGCTTGCATAAGCATGTACACCTCTCCGGCGCCCTTAAACGGACTATCCCTCCATTTCACCGCCTCGGTATCTCTGGAATATGAAACCACTTGAGCTCCACAATTTTGTAAAAGGTTCGTTTCATCTAAAGTAAGCGAAGAATTTTCAAGAAGAACTATGGCAGCATTCGGAATTTTATCCTGCACGGATCTGATGCTGGACAGGGTCTGAGCAAAACGTTCTCCGGAAGAAAACACACTGCGTGTGTCTGCGTAAGTAAGAGGAGTTTGCCCTGGTTTTATGGTGGATGTCACAAGAACTATGGTATTGGCCGAAACATCAATAACAGGAGGACTCTTGAAAAATGATAAATTCATGAAAGCTCAAACCCGATAATAGTGCTTTTGATCAGAAGGTTCCAAAAAATGCACTGAGTGAAGACTTACATATTGGGGAAACAATGATAGAAACCTAACACATTCTTGACACAGTTCCGCTTTTGAGCTCTGACATCCGTTTACTGCATAAAATCCGATATTTACCGGGAGCGGATTGGTATCATCAGGGTAAGCATACTGAAAAATTGCATACGACTCAAACCCAGCTTTCTCCAATAAGCAACCCAGCTCTTCTTCATCAAACAAAGACTTGTGTAATTGTTCGTAATACCATCCTTCTTTTTCCATTCTGTCCGGATCGCCATGTGAGTAATGATAAACACTGTAGAGATCAAAACAGGGTTCATTATGCATTCCACGCTCTTTTCCCAAGTAAAATCTGGCAATATTTTTGAAATAAGGTATCCCGGTATAACAAACAATCCCTTCATCTATTTTGAGGGCTTTCTTAATGGCACTTAGATGTTCAACTCGCTTTTCCCTTAACAGATGTTCAAAAAACGCATTTGAATATACACAGATAACACGTTTTTCTGGAAAACTTGGCTTATTTAAATCCAAGGTAACATCCGTTGCCCAAGTATATCTAATGTCTATATTGATGAAACTATCGAGACGATGTGCAGAACATCCGATGTGAAGCTTTAGGTTATCTCGTTTCATAAAACGCTGGATTTGGATGGGGTTAATGATAAACCAAAACGTTCTGCGAATAACAGAAATAATTCTGTGTATCAAAGGTACGTTAACTCTTTGCATCATTCATCTCGCGCCCCTGCACCTCCACAAGCATTTCTTTATAAAAAACCGGTTCAAGCCCTGCTATTTCAATCCATGCCCTAGTTGACCAACCACTGAAAGCGTCCATGAGGCTACCAAAATCATAGACAAATACCCGCCGTGATCTGTCTCGCAAAAGCCGCTTGGCGAGTACCCGGCCTGAACATCCCATAGCTGTAACAACCACGTCAAAATGACGATCTCTCTTGTCTAGTAGTGATACGACCGACTTCTCTATTTCATCAATTGATGAAAAAGCATTTTTTTCAGGGGTCGGAACCCATTGAGCTGAGTCAAAAAGACTTAATAGCACATGAACAGGAATCGCCTCGTTGCCTACAAAAAGTGGTGTACGCTCACGAAGAAATTTGAGAAAATTTAAGGCTGCTACACGGTCAAATACAAAAAGATACGCAAGCGCAACAGATGAGTATATTGGTGTACCAATAAAATAGGGATAACATCTTGAAAGAATACGCTCAGCCCATTCGTCTGACGCACCAAAAATACCTGGAGACATCCCCTTACACAAACCAAATCTGGGAGCGTGTAAGGGTAATCCCTTAATTATACCTGCACCGTTTAGGGAAAAAACTTCGCGCATTTCACTACTTAAAGTCCCTCTGGACTGTTGAAGCAGCTCATCACGTCCTTCAAGTAAATTTATGTCCCCATCTCCAAAACGAAGGTAGGCACCTGGTATCTTTTCATTTATGCAGTGCATGCAAGTTGTTAGAGTTATCCAAGGAGATTGAACAGTAATTCCTGAAGGAAATTCAGCTAAGTTAGCACCAATTGTTACGTACCCCAATAGCACAGACATTGCGTTGCACATTCTGGAAACGAACGTATTCATATGCCAGCTACATTATCATTTGGGCTAATCCAGCGATGACGCACATATTGGTTAGCTGTCCATATTCCTGGGTAACAGTATCCAGAACCAGTAGCATCATTTTCAGTGACTTCAAAACAAATAGCTTCATCCCAACTATCCAACAACTGTTGATGAGGAACATGCAATACCACTCGTATTCTATACAAACCAGGGACTAGGGATTCTGGATTAATAACACAACGGATTAGAGAAGTAGTAGGGTCATACAGTATATCATCCATCGGATAAGATGCTCCAACGGCTATCTGAACTCCTTCCTTATTGTGTATAAACCAAACTGCAGCAAATGACTGAAAAAAAGACGGTGGTATTTGCAGACACAAACAGAGATAGAACGAATCTCGGCTGGTAAACCGATTAGCTAGATTATTGCAGTTATTGGTCAAATACACTTCTTTAATATAATGTTGAGTGCCACAATTTGATTCCAGTATTTTTCTGCGATGGGGATTTTCTCCAAGCCTTATGCCAGAAAATTCTTGAATATAATAGTCTGTTATCTTTTGGGGTTCACCTTGAGAAACCAACTTCCCTACATATAGAAGTATCGCTTTTGTGCAAAGAGAGTTAATTTGTGCTACATCATGTGAAACAAATAAAATTGTCTGTCCGCGCCCACCAACTTCCTGCATCTTATTTTGACATTTTCGGCGAAAACCAAAGTCCCCTACCGCCAGAACTTCATCCACAATCAATATTTCCGGTTCAAGATGAGCCGCAACAGCAAAAGCCAAGCGTACGTACATGCCGGAGGAGTAGCGCTTTACCGGCGTATCCAGAAACTTTTCTATCTCAGAAAAATCAACAATCTCGTCAAATTTCTTGCTGATCTCCTGTCTACTCATCCCCAAAATGGCTCCGTTCAAATAGATGTTTTCCCTGCCTGTAAGCTCTGGGTGAAAACCGGTACCCACTTCAAGCAGACTGGCCACCCTACCCTTGATCCTAACTCGACCGATGGTGGGCTCCGTAATACGGCTAAGAATCTTAAGGAGAGTTGACTTGCCTGCCCCATTGCGACCGATGATGCCAATACGATCCCCCTGTTTTACCTCAAACGAAACATCCTTCAAGGCCCAGAAATCTTCAGAAGCTGGGGCATGGGGCAAGGAGCAAGCTTCGACTTCGCTCAGCTTACAAGGAGCAAGGGAACGTCGAAAAGGTGTTAGCATTTTTTCCCCGAAATAGGAAATTCTATTGGTGATTACTTCACGCAGGGAACTGTTGTCCCCTCGCTGCTGGTGGGAAATGGTGTACTTTTTACCCAGGCTTTCTACACTGATGACGGTGGACATGTTACGCCAAGGACTCAAAAATAAAGGTTATTTGTTGTTTGAGTAGTTTGAGCTCATTATGGACAATGTCCCAGACTATCTGCGTATCAACACCAAAATACTCATGGAAAATTTTGTTTCTGAATGATCTTATTTCTTGCCAGAGAACATCTGGGTATTGGGCTTTTATTTCATCAGAAAGATTCCGTATCGCCTCGCCAATTGTTTCCAGCTCGCAAATGGTTGCCGAAAAATTTTTTCGATTAGAGTAGAAGAATTCAAAGCTGCAACCATCTACGAAAGAAGTAATCGCATTGATCGACTCCAGGATATCCGGGAGAAACAGTTTCTGACTACGTTCAAACATACTTAATCTCCTTGGTGACCTGTTCGTTGTGTCAAACTTTTTGCCGTATATTCTTGTTTTTAGTCTTTAATTTCAATGCATTACCAATCAAGGTCTTGCCTCCCCCCGTCATGCCGGTTAAGAATACTTGTTATGGAGGTGCAAGCTCATGTCCTACCAATCCAAAATCGCCCGGTTCGTTATCTGGATTTGTTCCAAGTTCACAAAGACCGAGATTGAACAGATCGTCGTAGGGTTGTCAGATGCCCTTGAAAATCGTAATCCTGAAGTTAAGCCAAAGGATGATTTCAAAGACAAGCACCCGAACTACAGAAACTTCATCGTCGATCCAGAACCGCCGCTGACCGAGCCTCCGAAGTTTAAAAAAAAGACCACTGTCAGAAAGACTACCGGCAACTTCTGATTGAGTACGAAAACCTCCACGGTAAGCCTCTTGCCCCGGTTAAGCTGCGAACGGGATCGTCACCGGTTCCGGCCCATGTAGTCTGCACCTGCTGTGGCGCTCCACATACCTTGAGGTGTCCTGTCAATAGTAGACACTCATCTTTCAAGCTGCTTCTTTCATTTTGTAGTAATTTGCTTCAAACGCTGTGTCCCGCCTCAGTCGGAAATGGACTTTCAAGCCGCTTGATCTAACGGTAAATCAGCCCTCCCTGAAGGCGTGAACTCAGGGAAAGCCTGCTGGCGTTTTTGCTTCCTCAGTTCTCTTGCTT
>Ga0209800_10002330_pt1 | contig 17016 bp, 22 predicted proteins | sample Higcelweek8metaG_FD_187174 | JGI IMG/M metagenome (GOLD analysis project Ga0209800, IMG submission 187174) | Freshwater pond sediment microbial communities from the University of Edinburgh, under environmental carbon perturbations - High... | ecosystem: Environmental > Aquatic > Freshwater >...
CTGAGTCACCTGACTCATATGACTCAACTGGCCGGGAGACATCACTGACCGACGCTTGACAAATAAACAACAGCCTGACAGAGACATTCTTACTCTGTCAGGAGTGCCCATTATGTTTAAAAAATCAAATCGGCTCTTGACAGATAGTTTTTTGACACATCATATTTACTGATAATTATTTTAACCATCCAGCCTGCTCGAATTGCGTTTTCTAAAAGGAAGGAATCCGCTTTCCTTTTCAGTAGTATTCTTTTTAAAGTTCTTATTATCCAGTGTCTTGGTCTGAGGCTTATTTTTAAAATTCTTTCTACTGCTTTCACCCTTATCGTCATCACGCTCGACAAGTGTGTGAAATGCCTTTCCAATACTTCCATTATCACCAAGATAAACCAGACTGCCCACAATGTTACGGAATGCAAGACCATACTCTGCGGAAACTTCATCAAATGTTAGAAAATACCCCTCTTTTTTACCGATAATCCAGAGCTTTTTATCCTCGCTGTCAAGGCATTCAAACGTTTCAACAACTGGTTCCACGAGAGACTTTTCAATATCCGTTTTGTACTCTGTCACCGGCTGCAGATCCTGCCTGATCTTTACATTTAATTCATCTTCATTCATATTTTTTTCAATCTCCTCTCAGAGACATTCAGATTTTTTAACAACTATGATTTTTCTATCACCGATGAGCGGTGTACTTACATCAGCAACATTGACTTTTGCAAATATTGCCGCATCATCCGGATTCTGACTCTTATACAGTACTATCAGTCCGTCATTTTTAAGCAGCCTGAAGAGCTTTTTTTTGTATTCCGGAATAATCCTTACAGAGCGGCTTACTATAATATCAAATGCAGCGGAATATTTTTCAGGCACTTCTTCAAGACGCGTATCAATAAATGAGCAATTTGTCAAGCCAAGTTCTGTCACGCCGGCTTTGACTGATTGAATTTTCTTCTTTGTTGAATCGAGCATTGTAAAATGAGAATCAGGATAAAGAATTGCAAGCGGAACTCCCGGGAAACCGCCTCCTGTTCCAAAATCAAGCACGCTTTTTTTGTGATAGTCAACACAGCCGACAGACAGCAGTGAATCAAGGAAGTGAAGTGTCCAGAGATCCTGCGGCTCTGTTTTCCGTGAAAACAGATTAATCTTCTTATTCTCATCAAGCAGCCAGTTATAGTATTTGTCAAATTTATCAAGAATCATACTGCAGGTTTGCGGGAAAACCCTCAACAGATAATTCTCGACCTCAGCTCGTTTTTCCATTTTGTAACCTTATCCTGATACTTTTCAAAAAACCCATGCATGAGAATTCAGACAGGGGCAGACTAAATTTAATTTATCGCAGAGGACGAAACAGGTATTCAAGCCCGTTGAGTTTTATTTCGTAAACCTCACGCAGCTGCTCTCCCAGAAGCCCCGGAGGAAAACCTTTGTGCGCAAACCACACGACGTACGTTTCGGGCAGATCAACAAGCCTTGTTCCTGCATATTTTCCAAAGGGCATTGTTGCTTTTGCAAGTTTCAGAAGGTACTCCTTCTGTACACCGGAATCATCGTTTATATTTTCCATATCAACCACTTTTTCAAAAAAATTAAATGCCGCTCAAGATACATACAATGCAAATTATTATCAGAATACAATCGTGTTTTACAGGTTACACATCAAACATCACAGTGTTTGTGATTTTTTTCGAGTCGGCATAACCGGCAAACTGCTTTTGTTCACCTGTACTCTCCGTTGTTTTCTGATTTGTATCAAAGCTCTGTCTGTTTCATGTGTTGACAATAGTGTAGTTGACGTTTTGCCGACAGTGTGTCGTGATACCTGATTGTAAAGTTCTGTAAGCCCTATTGTCATTGCAGTCTTTAACACATTCTGATATCCCATACGCATATAGGTATCAAGTTCATTGGCCTCATCGTATAATTGTTCGGAAATATTCAGTGTTATCCTTTTTGCAGCTGCTGCGGTTTTCTTCCCTTTAATACGGATAAGCTCTGAAAAATCAGTTTCCTCATAATATTTTTCACGATCACTTTTATTCACTTTCAATCTCCTGAATAAATGTCTGTTTCTCTTTCTTTCTCATAGGACGAACGGTGATAACAGCATAAGAAGACTTGTCTACAACAATTAAAAGATATTTTGAATCAATTTTGCTGAAATACAAATCAACAGTTGCTTCACGAGGACTTGGTAAAACTATAGAAGGAACTTCTTCCCTTAAAATCTTTAATATAAGATCCTGGGAATAACCGCGTTCATCCAGACGAATCAGAGCATGTTTTGAAAATCTCCACATGCATATAATATATGTATTATTCTGGAGTTATTCAACTTCTTTTTTGACAAGTTAATATCTGAATAAGCTGCTGTGGTGCTATAGATCTATTATATTATCTTTTTTCATAATAGATTCCACTGCCTGGGCGGCCTACAGTAGTTTGTGATGTAGTGTATGCAAAGTCAACCATATATACAATATTGTAAACTTACTCGTCCTGCACAATATATAAGAAACACCCCCATGTACATAAACAGCTTCGATTTTTCATCATTAGTATCAATACTCATCTTGTTTCTCCTCTTCACAAACAGCAGATGCGATGCAAGTATTCTCTTAATTGCAAACATTATCAAGCTCCGCTGATTATCTTTACTTTACATGTAACTAATCATCATGTAAATTGCATCGTAAAAACATATGTTAATCACTCATTTTATTGGATTACGAACGTGCCATGCTTCTAATGGCCCTATCTCTGTTTTTATACCGTATGCATATTCACCTTGGTGATATGGTGCTCCAAGATACAAAATACAATCAACACGATTAGCTAATATTTTGTATATCTCGTTTCCCGACGCACAGCTGTATAGTAGTGCAACAGAATATTTTTCATTCTCATATGTAGCATCAACGCACATATATTCACCTTCCTTTTGCGGTTCACCAACTTTTAAAAACCAACCAGCATCTCGTAAAGGTCTAACGATTTCGGTCATACATTTTTCGGACAATGCTGATGCTCGATAATTCCATCCATCGTCAGTTGTAAGTGGTGGAAATGACTTTCCTTTTTGATGATATCGATCAGCCATAAGCTTCATTGAAACCATTTGCATTGTTGTTCTTGAGTATGCTTCTTCAAACAAAAGTCTGCCTTCATCATTCATACTTGGAAAAAACATACTTATAAGTGAATCTTTTATTACCCAACTTTCGATAAATATAAGCGCCTCAAGAATCCCAAGAAGTCTGTGGAAATTTGTTGGTTTTTGCCAAACGATTGATAATCCATGTGCAAAAATATGACGATTCAACCCTGATTTTCCGTTGTAATTTTCTGTTTTGCTATAAAAACTATTCTTCAACCAACATCTAATTAACTCAAATATATATATTCGTTCGTCAACGGTTTGAATAAGCTTATAATTTATAAATTCATCAGCAACCCACGAATTATCATAATAAATTTTTAATGCATTCGTGATTGCAATCCCTGTTACATGATCGATTTTGCTCTGTATTGTCATAGAATGATTCAAATCGTTATCAATCAATTCAGTTATTGCACTTTCAACTATCGGGATAAGAGCGGCAATTGCCGTAGATTTATATCCGCTATAATATGATAAAAAAGCTTCTCGAATTGTATCACAATAATTCGAAAGTAAATGGCTTTTAGGGAAAACTTGGGCAATTGCGACTGAACAATCTGACATCGTGTATAATGTTGGCAAATAATGGTCAAATTCTGTTTCTATTCTATTATTATCAGCACCTTTTAATTTTAAAATATTTCCAAGGATAGGAGATGTAATTTTGTGCATAATGAATGGGGGTTCGAACCAATCAGCAGACCTCCATGCCTTTGCTAATTTGTCAACTTGTTGCTTTTTGTTTTCTATATCAGTAAATTCAGTTGGCAACAATCTCGGAAAACAGGCTCTCCCTTCACTTGTATTTAATATTAAAGCTTTGATTGTTAAAAATGTTCCAATTTGCTTTTCTATTGTTGAAACATCAGATAAACCTTTTTCTTTTGCCCATAAGGAAATTTGTTCATTAGTTACACAACCATAAGTTTTAGTTTTCAATAAACGCAGCCAGATTCCTCTAAACTTAATTATAGTTTTGTCATTCAAGTTATGATCTGTTGATTTGAATGATATATTCAAAGGTAATTTCCTTATGCGGTCTTGATGGCCGCCTCATAGTATACGCATTATCAACTCTCACTCATGTCTTCAAGCAATTTTGCACTAACACCTATATGGCGTTTTCTTAACCAAACTATTGCACATAAAGCATTTATTACATTTATCGCTAAAAAAAACACCAGCAAGTACAACACTAAACTACAATCACCCGGTTAATCTTGTCAAGTTTACGGAAGAACAGTTTTAAAAAATCATTATAACCACTGCCAACCGCACCACCACCCTCTTTAACCCACCAGTACATAAAAATACTCATTTGCAAATCATTTTGAGGAGCCAATCCACCACACTACCCCACCTTTACACACCATTTTTCATTTCTGTGAATTTATTTTACCTATCTGTAAACAACTTGATTTGTAAATAAATATCAATACCCACACAGGCATTTCATTATGCACTTGCCCCTGAACCCGAATATTTCTGGGGTTATTCATTTTTTATTTATTGTTTTTTACCGGCAAATAGCTTCCTGATTTTGATACGCAGGCCCCCCCCTGATAGTGTTACTCCGATTCCACATCTGTATAGATGATCACAAACGAAGGCTGCGAGTTCGCCAATTGACATTTCAGATATAGTTTTCATAAAGGTTTTCCATGTCTGCGCGGACGGCGACGATTCAAAATAAGTTTATCCTGCAATTCCTCTGGATAGAAACTTAAAACTTTTTCAAATAAACCCTTTAACTCTTCAATAAACGGATACCTGGGATTAAACATAAACACTCTGGTACGCCCAAGAAGTTTACTATATAAGACACCGCCGAGCTCCAGTTTCTCAAGCTGCTTTTGAACAGGTGTTAAATCTGTATTGAAAAATCTGGCAATTTCCCGTGAATAACCCTCGCCTCTCGCTACCAGATATACAAGCACCTTTTCTTTACTTGCAGAACCAAGAATAGCTTCAATCATATTGACCTCTTTTTTAGTTCATACGACCTACTAAATAGGTCGTACATAATATAACATACAGATACTAAAAATGCAAGGTTCGGAAATAATCATGATAATAATTATTTCGTTTACATATTGAATTAATTCTCATCTTCACTGGCCCTTTTTTATCATCTGTAGAATTTGTCCTGCCAGTGCCAGTTTGTATTATTAACGCGGGGGCAATTCGTGAATTGCCCCTACGGTTGTTACACATTAATAATTCTCCCGTTTTTCTGCAGGACTGAACCGATCTCATAATTTATCTTCACTTATAAAACAGATTACAAGGGAAATTTATCATGATGGAAAATCAGAAAAACATCATACTTATCGGGATGCCGGGTTCAGGAAAAAGCACCGCCGGGGTATTACTTGCAAAGAAAACCGGAAGACAGTTTCTTGATACCGACATTCTAATACAAGCTGACAGCGGCAGACTGCTTCAGGAAATTGTTGATACGCAAGGGTACATGGAATTGCGCAGAATAGAGGAAGAATGCCTGCTGCGTATCAATTGTGTCAACCATGTGATATCGACTGGCGGCAGTGCTGTTTACAGTGACGCTGTAATGATGCATCTCAAACAGGGCGGAATCGCAGTGTTTCTTCATGTCAACATAAAAACACTTCTTGCCCGCATAGACGATTTTCAAACGCGCGGCATTGCAAAAAGAAAGGATCAGAGTTTTGAGGATCTTTTCATGGAAAGACATTTACTTTACATGAAGAATGCGGACATGACTATTGACAGTTCAGAGATGTCGCCGGAAGAAACGTCTGATGAAATAATCAGACGAATAAATCAATGCAGTGCGGCAGATGTCTGAGTTGAATAATCAGGCAGATCAGATATCTGCCTCAGTTTAGAGAGTCCTGTCAGCGGATATCATCAGGGAGGTTCGGACTGTTTGCCGCGGCAACTGCAAGCTGATCACATCGCTCGTTTTCCGCATGACCATTATGCCCGCGTACCCACTGAAATTTAACAGTGTGGTTTGACAAAAGAGACAAAAGTTTTTCCCAGAGATCTGGATTAAGAGCTTTGTCTTTATTATTTCTCATCCAGCCGTTTGATTTCCACTTTTTCGCCCAGCCTTTTTCTATCGCATTGACCAGGTACTGTGAATCAGTCACGATTGTAACATCGCAATGTTCCTTAAGAGACTCAAGCCCCTTGATTGCGCCCATGATCTCCATGCGATTATTGGTTGTGATGCGAAAGCCGCCGCTAAGTTCTTTTACAGTATCATTAAACCGCAGTATTACGCCATAACCGCCCGGACCGGGATTACCGGAACAGGCACCATCTGTATAAATTGTAATTTTTTTCATTGGTGGAAAATAGTTTGTGCGCCGGATAAATGTGCTACTGTGATTTTGTGTAATCACGATACACAAACATTTCTGAATCATCAGCCATTATTATGTTTAATACCTGACAGAAAAAGTCACAGCTCCGCGATGATTGTTGTATGATTTAAGAAGACTGCTTTTCCAGTCAATGGTTTTGAGTTCTGATTTGAACTGAGTGTTTACATAAGCGACATCAAGAGTAAAACTCTTTGACAGAATAAAAGTTGCTCCCGCACTTATCTTCTGAACACCTTTTATACCGTCTTCAGTGTAATCAGTATTTATCTGAAGCACATCATCAATGTACTCGGCGTATGGAAACATATCGTACTCAATCCATGAGTAGCCGCAGCGCACCATTGCATTTATCTTCGGTATTGGAACTTCAAGACCGAGTCCGCCGCCGAGTTTCCAGTAGGCAAGATCGCCTCTGTCAACATCGGGGTTGGGAGCCCGAAACTGGCCGTCTATGGAAATTGTCGCAAATGGTAAAGTTGTCGCAGCACCCAGAGCGCCGCGGAATGATGATTTCAGTTTGCCTTCAACTTTTTCGTAGTAACCATCGCTATATCGCCTTGTTTCCTTGTATTTAATTATCTGGGGAACCTCAAGACGTGCACCTATGGCGGCAATTGAATTTATCCGGTACAAACCGCCAAAACGCAGATCCAGTCCGGAGTAGTTGACCTCACGCGAATCATCAAGAACATTGTCAAATGCGCCTTTACGTGTGTGTGAAAAAAGTGATTTGTGTGATTTAAGCTTTCCTTTTAATAGTGATGCGGTGACACCAAAACCAAATCCTTCGGCAACCTGCCACCCTATAGCAGCAGACCACATGCCAAGACTTCCATTTGCATAATACCTGACATCATCGTACCAGAGAGTGTCACCGTAAAAAAGGGTATCTGCACCCGCAATGCCCTCGCCATTACCTTTATCAATATAAATATCAGTACCGCTGTATCGTGAGAGTTCGCTTAAATTATACGGGGTCGAGTACCCGATTGCGAATGCAAATCCGCCCTGTTTTGTCGGAACCGACCGCACAAGTCCTGCATTTGTCAACGTAAACTGACTCTTGCTGTAATCACTCTCAATTCCATTGAGTTCCGTGCTGTTTGACAACTGCGAAACACCTATTCCGGCACTCACTTCACGAATCGGAACAAAGGCAAGTCCTGCCGGATTCCAGAACACTGCAGAGTAATCATTTGCTATTGCAGTGAAGTTGTTTCCCATACCGGCACTTCGTGTTCCGACCCCATCAATTGACACAAGTGGAACCTCCGCAAAAACCAATGCTGCGCAGCATATAAATATAGAAAATATTTTTTTCATTATCTATCTCCCCCTCATTGACCGGTGATCCCGGTTCCTTATATTTACAGAACTGTCCCGGCCGTTTTGAGGCTGCTGCATATCCATGCCGGATCTCTCAGAATTATCTGCAGGTGATTTCTCAACTGCGCTCTGTGACGGCGGTTGTGCAACTGGTACAGGAACCTTTGTTGCGCTTGTCCTGGAACTCTGGCTCTGGACAGATGTTCCTGATGAACTTGTAGTGCCTGAATTGCCGCTGTTATGTGTATCACCATTTCCGTCAGAGTGTGAACCGTTATTATTATAATAATCATGATGAGGACTGCCCGGGCCCGGACCATAGCGGTCATAACGATTTGATGAATACCGGCAGCAGCCGCAATCCGGATCAAAATAATAGTAGCGCGGGCAGCGATCGTAATCACTCCAGAAAGGATCATTTCTGTACCACCAGGGCGTATTATTATAGACAAACCAGTCGCGCGGGTAATAGGAGTTGTAGCAGCGAAGCCTGGGGTACCCCATGAGATCCCGCTCCCAGACACACACTTCATGTTCCTTTTGAAATACAGTATCAATCCTGTTTACAACCATTATTGTGTCGCCGGTCGTGGAATCAATAACCGTTGTTATATTATCCGCAGATGGACTCTCTCTATTTATGAACTGCGTATAACAGCCCGAAATTATCATTACAGTAAAAGTCAGCAGAGCGAAATGAAATATGTTTTTTATCATAAATAAATCCTTTTTAAATACAACACCTCTATAACAGGACCGAATATGTGAGTAAAATACTCATAATCATAATAAATATAACATAATCATTACAATATTATGTTTGTTCAATTATGATTACTCATTAATTTTTCATTTATTGTATGACGCATTCAATAGTTAGAGTTAATTTTAAATATAATTTTGGTATGCAAATGATAATTTATTTTTAGTGTTAAATCAAAACTTAGTGCATATCACTGATTTTTTTTGTAATTTTACTACATAAACAGCTGAAAAACCTGTAATAATGAAAAAAATGGGGTATCGGATGAGTTTTTTTTCGAAGCGGTCACGATGTGTCACGTTTATAATATCTGCCCTTTTTTCACTTCATTTTTTATCATGCAGTGATGATAACCCTGCATCTATCTACACGCCATCCATAGACACTTATCTTGAAATTATTAATTTAGCAAAGGCTGAGGCACAGAAGACGCGTGAATTGTCTTTTATTCATCCTGTCAAAATAGGCATACTTTCGCGTGAACAGTACAAGAGCTACAACGGAACACAATCAACTGATGAAAGTTCACTTATCATAAAAGAATTCAAACAGATTGGTTTTGTTCCTGATACACTTTCCAATATGAATTATATAGAAAACAACAGTGATAATTTCGCAGCAGCATTTTACAGACCGGGTACTGATTCGCTTTACATTATCAATGCAGACCAATATGACACAGAAACTCTTTTTAAAATATTAGTGCATGAATTTACTCATGCACTTGCTGAACAGCACTTCAACCCCTTTACAAATTACGTATACTCAGGAACCTTTCAGTCAACGCTTAACAGTGATTATTACATCAGTCAGCTGAGTATAGCGGAAGGTGATGCAAGTGTAAATGAAACATACACATACTTCTCATATATAAGCCCGTCAACCGCTTTTAAAAATACTGAGAGCTATATAAATAACTATAGTGAGTACTTCTATGATAATCTTACAACTTTTTCAATCCCGCGCTATATTGAAATTCAGGGATATGCTCCATACCTTCTTGGAGAAAAATTTGTCTGGGATCACTTTACAAGCGGTGGATGGAGCAATGTAAACCGGCTCTATCATGCAAGCCGGGTCAGCTCAATGTCGGAAATAATAACAGGTCTGCCAATATCACCCTATACATTTGATTTCAGTGATATAATGCCCTCATTACTGAAAAATACGACAAAACTCAAATTTGCAGATGATGACACTTACGGACCTGTCATGCTCATGGCTTTACTTAACGAAACAGTTGACACCACACACTGCAGAAAAGCTTTCGGGTGGCAGGGTGACAGACTTGCGTATACACTAAGCGACAATCAGACTTACGGATCATTTGTATGGGCAATGAAATTCGCAACCGATACTGACGCGTCATACATCAGTGGAAAACTTGACACATTTTACATGTCACGAAATCTTGGAAAAACCGCATCTGTAAGAACCGTTGACTCAATCGGCATTCAGTTTACAAGCAGTGCCGCAGCCACTTCAGTACGCAGAAACGGATCGTTTGTGTTTGTAATGGAAAACGTTACAGATAAAGCAGAGATTCTGGCGTCCCTTGAAACACCTGCTGCAATTGCAAAGAAATCAGCTGATACAGCCACTTACTCAACCGTATCATTTCAGAATAAGCGTAAAGTTATAGATAATTTATTCGGCAGAAAATAGACGGTTACTATATTTACTTGTAATAAAACCTGCATCTGCAGAAATCTATTTCTTTTTAATTTTCCTGCTTTTTTTCTTCACCTTTTTACAACTTACCTTCTTGGGCTTTTTCTTAGTAATTGGTTTTCTGTGTTTCACCACCCTTGTTTCATCGAACATGTTGAGTGTTTCATGCCCGAAAACAAATGTAAGTTTTCCGTAATGAGTTGTAATGGTTTTAGGGGTAATCGGCGTTTTGCACCCACAGTCACATACAGTCCCTATAGATTTTGCTTTTTGCATTCCACAATCGACACATACACCGTTTTTCCAGATGTGATGTCCAGGAGCTGGGATCTCAGATGAGAAAATTGATAGCTGATGTGGTTTAATGCAGGGTAGAGTAGCTTTCACTTGCGTTCGATTTGAAAAAGTTTAACAATCACATCCGGGAAAGAATTTTTTAGAGTGTAAAATATAGTATCTGGAAGAAACAAAAAGAAGGATGAGGATAAAAATGAGGTTAAGGTAAGATGAAATAGGAGAATGTGTTTTATAGTATGTGGAGCCGGTTGGTGGATAAATATTATTTTTTTCGGGAACTTTCTTTTATTATTGTACGTCTGATTATATGAATAGAGAGATGCATTTCATATTCAGCACATTATAAAATTATAGTTTTTTTATGAAAGGAAAACATTATGCAAAAGAAACATATTTCAGCAGCTGGATTATTGCTCTGCGCTGCAATTCTCATATGTCCGTTTAGTGCCGAAAACCTCCTGTCTCAAAATATGCCTCCACCGGAACATGATGGTAAAATCATGATCCCTCCACAGGGTGATGAGCAGTTTCCTGACAAAAAAGCATTTCATGGCGGTCCGGGACGCATGTTTGCATCACCGATGATCAAAAACCCCCAGCACCTTCAGACACTGCTTGACAAAATCGGTGTAAGTAAAGAAACGTCATCAAAAATAATTACCATTTCAAAAAACTTCTTCAAATCACTTGATACTAAAATGATTAAAGTTCAGCGTTACGACCTTGACATTCGTGAAGAAATTTTAAAAGACAAACCAGATCTTTCTTCAATTCAGAATCTTATTAATAAGAAAACACAGGTTTTTGGTGATATTGAATTCTCACAGATCAAGCGTGATGTCGAGATCAAGGCACTCCTCTCTGAAACTGAATTTGAAAAGTGGAAAAACGCTGTGATGCAGGGCAGCAGATTTCATAATGGGAATATGCGGCCAAAAAAAAACAATGATAAAGATGGCATGGATCATCCGATGATGGATTGCCCGGCTGAATCAGACAAGTAGTTTTGTGAGTTTACATAGTAATACTGTCCGTTAAAAAAGGATATAATACTCTGAGTAATAATGCAGAATCAGATACAACAGTCGAGATGCTGAACAGCTATATCACTGAATACCGCAATTCGCTTGTCAATGTTGCATTCCGCATTACTGATGATAAGGCGGCAGCAGAAGATGTTGTTCAGGATGTATGCCTGTCGATCTTCAAAACCTCAGAACAGTTCAGAGGTGCTGCATCGCCAAAGACATATCTTTACAGAATTGTTATCAACAGAAGTATTGACTATGTAAGAAGAATAAAAAGAACAAAAAACATCTTTGATTTTCTGTCATATGAACAGAACAGCGATGAATCGCGGCCTGATTTTATTGAAATGAAAGATCTTGCGAAACGGCTGCTTTCGTCAATTCCGCATGAGTTCAGAGTTCCTCTCATGCTTGCAGAAATAGATCAGTTGACATACGAAGAGATCGGCGATGTTCTTAATGTATCTCTTAATACAGTACGTACAAGGATATTCCGGGGCCGCGAGAGAATGCGCACGGAATACCGGAAATTGGGGATTGAATCATGAAACGGTGCAAATTCAACAGGGTGCTGATCAGCAGATTTATAAATAAAGATCTGCTTACAGATCAGGAAAATGATGTGGAAATGCACTTGTCACAATGCGGGCAGTGCAGATCTGTATATGAAGACTATAAGGCAATAGGAACTGTAATCCGTGCTTATGATACAGAATCATCCAGGCCTGTTTTTCTGCATTGTAAAAACACGGTCAGACATCCTTTTATTGACAGACTGCTTTCTCCGCGATTTCTGTTTCCTGCATCCGCGTTTTTTACTATTGCGATTATTTTCAATGCTTTACTATTAACAGGCAATCTGTTTTCAGGGAAAAGTGCTGTACCGGTGCTGAGTGTCAACAGCTCATCATCATTAATGAATACAATTCTCGGTTCAATTGTTTACTATGAAGAATATGATACAGGTACGGTTCAGTCACAGTTTTTTCATTTGTCGCCTGGTGTATCAGATACTTCAGAAACTGTAACTTCTGAAACTCTTGAATACCTTACCTATAACAGTCCTCTTTTTAGTGATAATGACGTTGAACTGGATTTTGAAGAATCTATACCCGAAACACTGGAGAAATAGATGAATTTTATAAAATTAATACTGCCGCTATTATTTGTATCATTAACATTTGCAAAGCCGCAGTCATTGGAATGCAGTAAAAATCCAGCAGCTAAAACCATTGCCTGCAATATATCGGACTGGGGCGCAAACTTCGTTCAATTGCAGACAAACGAGAATTGTTTCATTTCCTGTGCAAACAATGATTCAATACTTAGTCTCTGTTTTATCTCAACGGACAAAGACCTGAACAGGCAGATCATGATGAGTGGATTCAACATGAATTTCAAGGGTCAGCAGAAAAGGAAAAGTGCTGTTCTGGGTGTTACATTTCCTATCGGCATGCATTCCGCCAGACCATCAGGAGAAAATTCTCATGATCCGGACGCATTAAAAGCACTTGAAAATCAGATGATGCAGTCACTTGTCATAATAGGACCTGACAGTAAAAGCAGCTATCCGATGAGTCATACTGTTGCTGCTTCGTACGATGTCAGGGCAACATGTTCATATTCAAACGATTCGTTAATTTACAAGTTAAACATTCCGCTTAAAAAAGGAACTTCTGTGACTGATTCAATAAATCTTATTTTGAAATCAGCGATACACCTGACAATTTCAACGATTGAATCAACCCCGCCACAAGGGAACCAACCGGCGCCAAATGGTAATCATCCCGGTGGAAGTGGTGGTCCGCCACCATCTGGCATGGGTGGGAATAACGGTCCACCACATGGACCGCCAGATGGACGAGGCAGTATGCCTCCAAGGATAGAGCAATTCTCAGCAGATTTTCTTATTAAAACAGTATCTCAATAATTATTGCGAAACTTAATATTATGATCACAGAAACAAAAAAACGACGCAAACGTTATGATGAAACTTTTAAGCGAAATGCGGTTAAAGCTCTGATTGATAGCGGCAAACCTGTTACTACAGTTGCACTGCAACTGGGAATTGAGCAGAGTAATCTTCATAAATGGAACAAACGATACTGTACTGAATTTACTATTCATAAAGAGTCCGGCGTTTCACCAGCAGATCGTGATCAGGAAATACTGGAATTAAAAAAAGAGATTGAAGGAATTAAATGCACTCTTGAAACCATGCGTAGTATTATTTTAAAAACTATGGGCGGAAAATATCTTTAAATGAATCAATTTCTGCAATAAGATATCATCCAGGCATCAGTTTGTTTCTGTCCGATTGAATCTGTTGCCGGATTCTTTATGAACAGCATGGTCTGACTGAAATAGGGTGAGTATGCATTTTGTTAATATAAAATTTCCGACCGGTTTTCTTAACAAAAGCATTTCAGTTTTTCTGTTCATTTTTTTCTTTTGTCATATTTCTTATTGTGAAGACCAATATGAGCAGGTTGCCTCCGCAAATATCCGCCAGCCTGATTTCTCCTGGAGTAATGGCATTTCACTGTTCGATTCCGGATATATAAGTAAGAGCCTCCATCTTCTTGACAGTTTAACAAAAGACAACAATTCTGATTACGCAGCCACAGCACTGTTTGTAAAAAAAGCCTTCAGGCTCCTTGGATACGGCAGCAAAAAAGATATAAACAAAACTGATTCGTTTGAAATTGACCGGTATTTTTTAGATACCCTGTCATATTCTTCATTCAAATGTGCAGTTGTCAGTAAAAGCATCGGCGGCAAGTGTCTATTACCATCATTCAGCTATAACATTCGTTTTCCTGTTATTAAGCCGTACCTTCTGAGTTTCAACGGACTGTCGCAAATTGACATTCCTCACCTGTCAATGAAACGCAAGGTCATTGTCACAGCTCTGAGTGATGATCTTCTGGATCAGATTGACACAAAAGACGACAGTATTACATGCAGCATATTCATTGATCTGAATGTATCCGGACTTACACTTCATGATTATATCAATGACTATATCAACGGGGTTTTCGATTCTATTACAATAAAAAGTGATCTTAAGAAATACAATGCACTCTCTTTACGGGGTTATAACCGTAAATACTGGAGTATTGAAAAAGGCAAGTTTACAGCTATAATTGCATTTGACAGACTGATTCCCGACCGCAAGTCAGTCAGGGGCAGAGAGACAATTTCTCCAATGCCAGTAAGATACACCGTTGTTGTGGAGTCCGCAGGAAGTGTACGTGAACTTGCAGAAGCAAAACTGCAGACTTTACTTAAAACACTCTGATGAACCAAAGTCCATTTCTATATGCATTGTATTTTTTCACTTACTCTGTTATTGACACATCAACAATCTTTGATACAGGATACAATTTACCATCAATTCTGACCATTGCAGTATTGTCCTGTGAACAGGCGCCTTCAACAACACCCTCGACAAATGAATAGAGCGAGCTGTCGGAAGCAGACCCTTCAATCTGAACCCCATATTTTCCAAGGCTGGCTAAATTTCCTTCTTCATCTCTTCCGTCCCAGGTAACTGTTGCAACTCCGTTTTTATCAGCGGTTGCGGTCAAAGTTGCCACTACATTCTCATCTTTATCAAGTATATTGACATCTACAGTTGATAGCGCTTTTGCATTGACATTGACAGTTACAGGCTCATCTGTATCGCCATACCAGGTCACTGAATCCTGCTCTATTCGGACATTGGAATTAAGCAGATATAAACCCGTACTGTACTGCACTGAATTATTGAGCTCCGGAATCGCACCGGTGACTGACTCTGAAAGTGCGGTCATCTCCTCTTTTACAGCAAGCATTGCCTCAAGCTCACTGTACTGGGCCAGCTGGGCAACGGCTTCAGTATTATCCTGCGGTTCAAGCGGATCCTGATACTTGAGCTGTGCCACAAGTAAATTAAGAAAATCCTCTTTTCCAAGTGAGTCGGACTTCTCTGATGCCGCAGATGTTGTACTTGTTTTTGATGCATTTGTCAGCGAATCAATTGATGCGATCATGATGTTCCCTTTAGTTGAATTTAATTTACCTTATGGTATCCGGCTGTAATTTTTCAGCCGGATACTACATGGAATAACCATTATGGAACATCCTTGTCCCTGATTTGTTTCACGCAGTAATACTGAAAAGACTTGTTGTACTGCTGGTGTTGTAGCTAAGGCTGCCCTGTGAGCCGTATTTGATATTATTCTTCAACTCATTGAACAGCTGCTTGATTGACGAGTCAGTTTCATCATCTTCATCCTCTGTAAATGTTGACTTAAGGGCACTCAGAAGATCTGAGAAATCAGTGGCTGAGGTTGACGATGCACTCCATGTACTTTCTTCATCACTGCCCGTCTCATCGGTTCCCGATGGTGGCGGACCTGGAGGAGGACCCATTTTTTCCATAAAATCAGCATTTTCCGTTTCGCTGATCTCTCCGTTTCCATCAGTGTCAATGTCGCCAAACTGCGGCCCGTTGCCATCAGACTGTGATATCTGCGAAAATTCCTCTTCACTGATTCCGCCGCTGCCATCAGTATCAATAGAGCTGAACATTTCATCTGCTGATGGCGGAGGTCCGGAAGGCGGCTCCATTTTCCCAGATGATCCCATCTTTGAAAAAGCCGCTTCCATCTTTTCACTTAATTTCTGAAGCGCACTTTCGTTTTCGCTTTCATCAATTGATCCATCACCGTTTGTATCCATTTTACTGAATATTTTACTGATATCCGATGTACCGGAACTTCCTGAAATAGCCGCCAATTCAGTTTCATCAATGCCTCCACTACTATCGGTATCAAGTTTCTTGAACATTTTCTGTGCCATCTGAGAAGTTATGGCCGTACGGTCATAACCTGTCGTCGTACTACTTATGTTGAAACTCATAAAAATTCTCCTTAAAAATTCTTTTAATAATGTTTAGATACAATCACTGTAATTTTCCCTAAAAAAATGGCCGCATATGCCCTCCCCGGTAAAAAGTTTTAACCTGTTAATCAATTTTTCGGTTAAAAGAGGAGTTTGCTTCATGTTTGCTTCCTGAGAAAATTACTTTTGATGATTCAACATTAGCTATTGAGACATTTAGTACCACAAGAATTATGAAGCAATTTCAGTGCCTGATGCTATTATCAAATAAAATACAAGATTACCTTCATGCTATTTACAAGCAACAATTCTCTTATTTTATTTAATTTCAACTAATTACAACGACTTAAAATCAGAGCTTTACCGGCTTTAAATGATTAATTATCATCTTGAATATTTTTTTATCAAAAATTCAGGAACATTTTGCCTATTTCATGCGTCCATTATTACAGTGACAGAATTTGAAGTCCTGTAATGTGTGAGGTATAAAAAATCTGCATGATA
>Ga0209800_10002331_pt1 | contig 17004 bp, 14 predicted proteins | sample Higcelweek8metaG_FD_187174 | JGI IMG/M metagenome (GOLD analysis project Ga0209800, IMG submission 187174) | Freshwater pond sediment microbial communities from the University of Edinburgh, under environmental carbon perturbations - High... | ecosystem: Environmental > Aquatic > Freshwater >...
CAAAAAAAGTCACTGCGAACTTTGTTTGATATATGAAAGATTTTTGTTGACATATCTATTATTATAGCTTATACTATAAAGTGACAATAGATAACGACGCGGCAGCAATTTACGATAGGCAATAAAACTTGACAATAAGTTCTTTTAATAAAATGGCAGTCATAGTGGTACAGAGTTGTGATTTGTTTATCATTAAGTCTGTCAATCATTCACTTAATATTTCCTTTAAAAGGGGGTAGTGATCGTGGTTGCAAAGAAAGCCGCCAAGAAAGCTCCAGCAAAAAAAGTTGCAGCAAAAAAAACCGTTACTAAGAAAGCTGCTGCTAAAAAAACTGTAGCTAAAAAGGCTGTAGAGAAGGCCGTTAAAAAAGTTCCGGTAAAAAAAGTTGCTGCTAAAAAAGCTCCTGCTAAAAAAGCAGTAAAAAAAGTTGTAAAAAAAGTCGCAAAAAAGGCAGCCAAAAAAGTCTGATAGATTTTGCATAAGGTAGAGAGGTACACTCTCTACCTTATTACAACCGCACCATCTCTCTCTCTATATATAGTTTGTATTATCACCATAATTCTTTATTAAAAAGTATTTTTTTATTGTATGTGATGTGTGCGTTTAATATATTAATGCAATCCAATAATATTTTTTTATTCCTCAACAGTTTGACTTCATGATAGAATTCGCAAAGCAGTTATCAGAAAAATGGAACATTCCAGCGTCTCTTGCTGAGATGATATGTGTAGCCTACTCAAGGCAGGATACACCTTTCTACTTAGTAGAGTATGTACCTGAAATAGCGGTTGAACTTTCGATCTCAGCTATTTGGGAAATTTATGACTTTCTCCATACCATGGAAGAACTCGTTTCCAAAAAGAAGCGGGTGCTTACTGCATTGAAAAAAGCAGATAAGGGCATGGCTATTGTAGAACGACGAGTCAATATGACTACTAATCCTTTTGAACTTGATGATCTACTTCTTCCTTTACGTCCAAATCCACGAAGTAAAGGGCAGTTGGCATCTAAGAAAGGGTTGGATACATTTGCTGAGCAGATTCTGAAGCAGGACGATGAACAGAGTTCACTGGAAGAACTTGCAAAAGAATATATTGGAAAAGATCCATCGCTCACATCTGTTGATGATGTATTGCAAGGTGTAAAGGATCTGCTTGCAGAAAAGTTTGCATATGATGATACCGTCAGATCAATGGCACGTGACTTTACATATGATGATGGCTTCTTTGAAGTAACCCCTAAAAATCGTAAAGACCCTGAGTTCGCTTCATATGTTGGAAAAAACATTCCAATTCATGAATGTACAAAGGAGGAGTTACTGCGGTTTATGATCGCAGAGGATAATAAAACTATCCGTCTAAAACTGAATGTTCAGCTTTTTAGAATAACAGAACTTATCAGACATCATTTTATTGAGAACCCTGATGCTTTTGGTTTTGATATTATATGTCAAACTATTGATGAATGCTGGCTGCGTCTTCTTCAACCTGTTGTTGAAAGAGATGTAAAGCAGCGGATTCGTGATGAGGCTGAGGAATGGGCATCAAAACAGATCGTTTCTGAAGTTGCAAAAAAGATTGAATCTGAGCGTAAACAGGGCCCGGTACTGATCGTTGATGCTGTACATGAGAAAAATATAATTCTTATAGCACTTAATGGTCATGGTGAGCTGCTTGGCGCTACTACTGAACGTAAACCTCCTGAAGGCAAGACATTTTCAAGTGATCGCTTGCGTCAATTTGCCAATCGTCACAAACCTGTTTCAATTTTGATCACAGATAATGAACAGGCTTCTGTTGCAGAACAGATTTTAAAACCGATATTAAATACATTTGAGCCGGTTCCGACAATTACAAAATTTCTGACTGATAAATCAAAAGTCAATCCTTCAGAATCTGAATGGATGAAAAAGAATTTTGAGACTCTTCTTGATGAAGAGATGAGAAATCTTTATGGTTTTGCCCTTCAATATTTAAAACCGATTGCACTGTTAAATAAAATTGGTTGTCAATATTATCAGGTTCATGATTTTCAGTTGTTATTACCTGAACAGAAATTTCTTGAGATTGTAAACAGGTTAAGTGCTGAAAGTACACTGAAAAGCGGTGTTCCGATTAAAGATCTTGCAGATTCATATATTGCAAAGTTCTCACTTGTTACTCCGGAAATAATTCAGGCAATAAGAACCTTTGATGCTCAGACACCACTTGTAAATAAGAATGATCTTTTGAAAGTTCCGGGAATGACTGAAGCTGTTTTTAGAAATATTTCCGGCTTTATTATTATTCCAAATGCTGAAGAATTGACAGATAGAACAGCTGTACATCCGGATCACTATTGTTTAATTGATGAAATAAGTGAGCAGTTGACTGTTTCAATCGATACAATTGTAAACGATCCGTATATTGTATGTTCTTTTGAAACTGAAGATCCTGTTCAGAGAATCTATATTGAGAAGAATCTTGTCAATCAGATTGAATGCGGAAAAAAATATTTGTCACAGCAGGTACCAAAGGTACGCAAGAAGCTCAAATTAAATGAGATTAAAGAGGGCGCAATTGTATCAGGACGCGTTACAAATATTACTCAGTTTGGTGTGTTTGTAAATATCAACGCGGTCTGTGACGGACTTATTCATATATCTCAGCTTGCTGATGAATATGTTGAAACTCCTGATCAGGTTGTTGGAATCAATGATAAGGTCGATGTTAAGATTCTGAAAGTTGATGTTAAAAAACGAAGGATCTCATTGTCAATGAAAAATCTTGGAAATAAAGCTCCTAAAGTCAGGCCGTCACAGGGTCAGCTCGATACTCTCGCATCTCATTTCAAGAACAGATAAATTTACATACCTGCGTTATCAGTTAACGCAGGTATGCTTCTATTTTATTCATCACAGCTCGTATTAATTGTAATCTCATCATACTTAGCGTATCGTCTTTGCAAATCAGAGGAATTTTTTTATACATCTCCTCTGACGCAGTCAATAATTTACGAATAAAAAAAACCTTTCCGGTGTTTAACTCCGGGAAATCTGCCAGTGCAAGAAGTTTTAATAAAGTAAGTTCTTCCTTACCTGACAATAAAGTGCAATCTGCATCTGATTGGTCATAATTATATTTTCCCAATGAATCTGCATAAAGTAATATACGGTTTAATTTATCAATTATTAAATCTGAGTCACAAAAGTCAATCGATGGATTTTTTAAAGACATGACACTTGTATAACAATTATCTGATAATTTCATTATCAGATAATCCGGACTTATACAAAGATTAATAAAGCCATTACTACTGATTATCTTGGGCGACAGGTAAGCTCTATCCGGTTCAATTGTTTCAATAATCTTTTGTGCGATTGTCTGTGAGTCGGATAGATCTGTCAGTGATACAAGCTGTCGGGCAACAGGTGTGCAAAAATCAGAGAAATTATTTTGTGAAATAAAAAAACGTAGCAAATACTTTTCATTGTCAATTTCAGGGAAAATTAATTTGATTGATTTATGAAAAGCATCATTAATATATTCGTATAAAGTTCGCATCAGATCTTATATTGAAATATTACGAAACCACAGTCTTTTTCCCATTTGTCCAGACAGATTCGATATTGTAATATTCACGCAATTCCGGAAGCATAATGTGAACAATAACATCCGAAAAGTCAATCAGTATCCATCTGCCGTCCTCTTCGCCCTCATGCTTCCATGGGTGTGTTCCCTGCTCAACAAGTTCATCAAAAATGCCGCTATAGATAGCCTGAATGTGTACTGTTGAATCCCCCTGACAGATTATAGACCAGTCAGCTGCTCCTGGAAGTCCCTGAAGATCAATAACGACAATGTTTTCAGCCAGTTTTTCCTGTGCGGCTTTAACGATTGCATCAACTAATTCTTTTCCGAATAGTACCTTTTTGTCCGTATTTCTCACTGAATTTTTTCTCCATAATCTGGTCCGATAACTACTGTGACATCATAAGAATTGTCATTTTTTCTTATTTTTATTACTTTATCAGTATGCAAAACCTGTGCTACCTGATATGCAATGGAATCATTTTTGTTACGGGATATCACCATTGTAAACGGGTAGTTCCATGTATCTGCATTACCGATATATTTTACATCAAAATTATTATTTCTAAGATAATCTGCAACTTTTGTAGCAGCACCATCTGCTCCGCATCCATTCAGGAGCTCAATGCTTCCAATTTCAGGAACAGAAATAACCTGTGTTGCCGGCGGTTTTTGTCTTACCGCTGATTTTTTTGTTGATCCGACATAAATTGCAACGGAACACAACAGACAAATTATAATTAAAGTTATAAAATTATTCAATGGTTGATATTCCTGATTGCGAAACTTTTACATAAAAAAGGATTATTAATTTGAGCTTGATAATTTTTTAATTTCATCTCTGATTCGTGCTGCATCCTCATAACGTTCATCCGCAATTGCTTTTTCAAGTTGTTTTTGAAGAGATTCTGGTGGGGGGAGTGTTTCATAATCTTTTTTCAGATTATTTTCCAGATTACTGTTTTCATTATTCTTTTCTTCTGATATAATTGTCTCATCAGGCATGAAAACACCAACCGAGTCCATAACACTTTCTTCAACGTAAATCGGTGATGAAAAACGCAAGGCCAAAGCAATAGCATCACTTGGGCGTGAGTCAGTCTCAAAAGTAATTCCTTTAGATTCAAAAATCATCTTTGCATAGAATGTTTCATCTGTAAGGTCATTTATGATTACCGATTTTAATTTACAATCAAGATTTGAAAGTACAGATTTGAATAAATCATGTGTCAATGGTCTCGGAAACGGCAGATCATTAAGTGCAATTGCAATTGATTGTGCTTCCAGCTGACCAATTGAGATTGGTAATGTGCGTTCATCAGCTTTGCTTCGAAGCAGAATGACAAACTCCTTGCCCATATTGACCAGAAAACTGTTTACAACTTCAACAAGAATCATTTATGGGTCCTTCTGTATTCGGTAGTGCCGGCTAATATACAGATTTACAAAAAATATTCAGTTGAAAAATCAGTTGTAAATCTGCATGTTGTACAAGGTTTATGGCGTAATTAACATAAAATGTTAATCAAGCGGAGTAACTTCAATTGTCTGATTTCTATCAGGACCTACTGAAACAATAAGTGCCGGGACATCATAGCATAGTTTCAGCAGACGGTTGTAATAAGCAAGTGCCTTTGACGGCAGATCTGATATCTTAGTGCATCTGGTTATATCACATTTCCAGCCGTCAATTGATTCATATACAGGTATTGCTTTTTCAAGATCCAGGCAGCTGGATGGATACTGATCTGTTTTCTTTCCGTTAATTTCATAATGTGTGCAGATTTGAATTTCGTCAAGATCACTTAGAACATCAAGTTTTGTCAGCGCTAGACGGGTCATGCCATTAAGCTGTATTGCTTTACGAACCATAACACTGTCAAACCAGCCGCATCTGCGCGGACGGCCTGTTGTTGCACCGAATTCTCCGCCGTCTTTTCTGATTTTCTCACCAAGCGCGTTGTCAAGCTCTGTCGGGAACGGTCCGTTTCCGACTCGTGTTGTATAGGTCTTTGTGATACCGATTACATGGTCAATAAGTGTCGGGCCGATACCGCAGCCGGTGCTGGCAGATCCAGAAATGGTATTTGATGATGTTACAAACGGATAGGTTCCGTGATCTATATCAAGAAAAGTTCCCTGCGCACCTTCAAAAAGCAGCTGTTTTTTATTCCGTGCGGAATCAAACAGGTAATAGGTGGTATCGATAATATAGGGGAGCATCCGTTCACGGATCTTTTTGTAATTGTCAAGAATGTCGGACTCGTTCAGTACAAATTCTGTGTTGTAAATTTTTTCAATCAGCTGCCGCTTTTGTGCAAACATCTGTCTGAATTTTGCAGTAAATGTATCCCAATTTAGAAGATCACCAACACGAATTCCTGTTCGTGAAACTTTATCTGCATATGCAGGGCCGATGCCCCGACCGGTAGTACCGATTTTACCTTTACCCATAGTTGATTCAGACGCATTGTCCTGTGCTTTATGATAAGGCAGAACCATATGTGCAAGATCTGACACAAATAGCCGATCCTTTACAGATATTCCATGCTCATCAAGCTCATCAACTTCATGCAAAAACTGCTCCGGATCAAACACCACACCGTTGCCGACTATGCAGACTTTCCCTGGGTACATAAGGCCTGATGGAACCAGGTGAAAAACAAACTTTTTCCCATCAACGATAACCGTATGCCCGGCATTCGCTCCACCCTGAAAACGAATAATAATATCTGAATGTTCGGTCAAATAATCAATGACTTTCGCTTTTCCTTCATCACCCCACTGGGCTCCGACTATAACTGAATTGGGCATGGTTACCACCTGATTCTTAAAGAATGAAGGCCAGAATGATTTCTCAAGGAGGCCAGTCAAAATTGAAACAACAAAACCTTTAAATTACGTTAAGGCAGAGCAAAGGTCAAACTTTGGTCTGATATAATTTTATATTTTTTTAATTTCAAACAATATTAACGAAAATCAGCATGTGAGATAAAAATTATGAATGACATTTTTTGAATTTTAGTGTAATTACAATCATAAATGTATTTAAAGTTAATGAAACTGAGTGTATTTTGTGGGATAGTAAAAAACAGCTGTCTTTATAAGCTGATGAAAAACGTTTACAGTAGAGAGTAAGTGTCTGAATCTTATGATTAATCCTCAAAATCCTCTGATTGTCCAGAGTAATAGTACATTACTGCTTGAAGTCAACAATCCTTTATTTGCTGATGCCCGTAATGCGATCAGTGTTTTCGCGCATCTTGACAAAAGTCCGGAATATATTCATTCATATTCAATTACACAGCTTTCGCTCTGGAATGCGGCATCACTTGGATTTAAACCTGTTGATGTTGTCGCGCGACTGACCGAATTTTCAAAATATCCGCTACCTAATAATGTCATTGATGATATCAACGAGCTTATGGGGCGTTTTGGGAAAATTACAATTGAGAGTGATGGCGGCAGGCTCGTTCTGAAGTCCAAGGATGCAACACTATTGCATCATCTTATTTTACATCCGAAAATCAGGACTCTAATAGGTCAGGTTGTTGACAGTAATACAGTGACTATTCCTGCCGAATACCGCGGTATTATAAAGCAATCTTTGATTGCAATAGGTTTTCCTGCGCATGATCTGGCCGGATATGTTGATGGCGATCCGTATTCAATACAGTTGCGCAAAACAATGGTGTGCGGGAAAGAGTTTGACATCAGGGAGTATCAGCGATTGGCAGCTGAGAATTTTATTGGCAATGCAGAGGCGCCGGGCGGAAGCGGGGTTGTTGTACTACCCTGCGGTGCCGGAAAAACAATTGTCGGTATTTACGCCATGTCCCTTCTACAGCGGCGTACACTGATTCTTGTTACAAATGTCACTGCGGCTCATCAGTGGAGAAGGGAAATACTTGACAAAACAGGTCTTGATGACAGCGAAATAGGAGAGTATAGCGGTGAAGTAAAGGAGATTAAGCCTGTTACACTCGCTACATATCAAATCCTTACATACCGCAGAAAGAAAACAGATCCGTTTATTCATTATGAGATTTTCAACAGGGAAAACTGGGGACTGATAATATATGACGAGGTGCATCTTCTGCCGGCTCCGGTGTTTAAGTTTACTGCTGAATTGCAGGCACGCCGCAGACTTGGACTGACCGCAACACTTATTCGCGAGGATGGGCATGAACAGGATGTTTTTACACTCATAGGACCGAAGAAATTCGATGTCCCATGGAAAGACCTTGAGCGTCAGGGGTGGATTGCTACTGCGCGTTGTGTGGAGATCCGGGTTGATCTGCCGCAGTCTGAGAAAATGCGTTATCTGTCACTTTCTCCAAAATTACAGATAAGACTTGCATATGAGAATCCGTGCAAGTTGACTGTCGCAAAAGAGCTGATTGAAAAACATAAAAAAGACCAGGTGCTTATTATCGGTCAATATTTGTCGCAGCTTGATATGTTTGCAAGTGAATGCAATGCTCCGCTTATAACCGGGGCTACACCCAATAAACGCAGGGATGAACTTTATAATGCATTCAGAACAGGTGAAATAAAAGTGCTCATACTTTCTAAAGTCGGTAATTTCGCGATTGATTTACCTGATGCCAATGTGGCTATTCAGATCAGCGGATCATTCGGTTCAAGGCAGGAGGAGGCGCAGCGTCTTGGAAGAATACTTCGTCCGAAAAAATCAAATGAGCAGGCGATCTTTTATTCAATTGTCACAAGGGAATCAAAGGAACTTGATTTTGCCATGAACCGTCAGCTGTTTCTTACAGAACAGGGATACTCTTACGAGATCAACTATAAAGAGATGTGACCCGCACCAGCGGTGCAGATCACACAGTAGCCAGCATAAAATAAGGTGTTTGATGCTGGTTGCATGAGGCAGGGAGAACGTTTTGAGAAGATTACCTTAATGTAAATTGACCTGAGTAATTTCCTGTTTTGATAATGTATGAATTTTTTGCCAGAGACGAAATATCAAGTAATGCATCAGTGCCGGTAATTGCAACAGGAACGTTAACCGCTTTACCACTAAGATTGTACATAGTTATTCTTTCTGACCTGCAATTATTTATTGTAATAAGATTTTTACCTATCTGTAACGCGGGTTTCACAGATTCTGACCCTAAAGGCATTGCCAGTACAGATGTGGTTTGAGATAATTGTACTGCCGGCTTTATCAGTTTAAGCGTAGTTGTTCCATTAACAATTGTGATATTTGTGTCATAACAGATATATTCTGCCGGTGGATCGTATGTGTTGTCAATCACTGAAAATGAACTGACAGTTCCTTTACCTGATAATGATTCTATGACAAGATAAATTGTAGATGTTTTGCCACTTGTAGCGGTATAGTATTCGCTGATGTCAAGGCAGGCTGTCAGCGGTGCTGCTGAAATACCCTGAATCGGATATGAACCTCCGGTGCGGTTGAAGGCCGATGAAAAGGTCTTTAATGTAAATGGTTTTGTTGACGAAAGGCTTGTGGAATATCCGCTTTTTATTTTTAGTTTACTTCTGTCACTATGTGACAATGTAAATTTAACAGTCAGTTTTGGAATAGTGACGGCCTGATCTTCAAGTGTGATGCCTATGAGCTGGTTTGAATAAATACCCCCGCTGTCTTCAGAATCCGCAAGTACTTTGTACATTACATACGCCTTGCCGCTATCCTGCCATCTTCTTCCCCAGCTGTTTACCATTAATACTGCACCTGTTTCATAGTCACGAACGTCAATTATTTTATCACCGTTCAGATCAATATTATTTGTATACTTGCCATCATTATTGTAATCATACCTGATCTCATCATTGTATCCGGCAATTGTCATAGCGTGGCCTCCGCCTGATCCAAATGAAATCAGGGCTTTTTTTCCGGCCTCAGGGGTATTTGCTGCAAGTGAAACGATTTTCTGCCCGTCTGCATCAGCACAGAAGACAAGGCATCCGCCCTGTGATGAGCCGTTGCCGTGATCATAAAGCCACTGTTTCATTTTGTATAATTCTGATGTTTCTCTGATATAGATAGAAAAATAATCTTTCAACCTGTTTGACAATCCGTTATAGTATTTATCATACCCACTTATCCATTGTGTAAAATTACCAAGTCCAAACCCGCCGTAATCCAAAGCATTTGGAATTCCTGCGGCGCGAACAATATACCATCCCTGAATAGTGGTTGAACCGTACAGGCTGTCGCCATTGTTAAGAAAATTATATGTATAATCGTATGGGTATTGATTTGCTGTCACTTGTGAGGACAGGTTGCGTGCATAGTTGATTTCGTATGTGTAAACATAGCCTATTCCGCTCGCCTGCGCACAACTTGCGCCGCGCTGATTGAAAACCGGGCGGAATGATTGAAAATGAGTGTTATCTGTTTTTAATGGAAGAGATAGAGATTTAGTCAAACCACTTCTATTGATTTCCAGAGCTCTGACATTATAAAGTGACTGATTCCACTCTTCCTTTGAAACACCTCCGGCTATCCATGGCTCGCCTGATTGATCAGTATTAATATTAACAAGCGTTTGCGATTCGTCTGCGTGCAGAATATCAGAATTTAATAATAGTATCAATGTAAGTATTAATAGCCAATACTTAAGATGTGAATGATGTTTTAAATTGCAGATCATGATTAAATACTCCAGAGATAGGAATAGAAAATATTGTTTGATCAATTTAATTATAACATGATTAAGCAATTAAATAAATATAAAAAAGCGCTTAAATAAAATTCTGATTTAAACAAAATCGGGTATTTTCATCCTTTAGCTTACAAAAATACTATTTCACTGTATCTGATTGGTCAGTTATCAATCGCCCAGAGGATTGATTGCTCAAAGAGCAACCATCCGTTATCATTCAGACATGATATTGATGGATTTGATTCAATAAAAAACCCTACTCTGCGTGCAGGGGCCCTGAATGAATACATCAGTTGACCTTTTTCATAGCAGAAAAGAACCGGCAGAGCGAGCGAATCATTACTTTTTGCAAGAACTGTCGCACTATCTGAAATACCCCAGTTCAATGTTTTGAGTTTAGTATAAACATTGACTATGCCTGAGAAACCATTAGTAACAGGATTTGTGGTATTGACGATTACAATTGCTTCCTGAGAATCAGCAGATCCGAAGTCTGTACCAGATTTGGGTCCGGTAAGTCCCATCTTTCCAAAAAACTGATGTTTACATACAATAACAGGCGCTTGAATCATACTGTCAAGCAGTTCTGCGTCACTGTTCTGAACAGATGGACAAATGATTATTACTGAGAACAGGCTTGTATTATAACTGCTCAGCGAAGCCACTTCAGCAGTTGTAACTATGCCGCCTATTTGGGCAACATGTTTAATTATCAGAATATTATTTGCATCAGTAACATTTTCCATAATTAGAAGCGCATTGAAGAGCTCCATCTTTTTTCCAGACACTGTTGAAATACTGTCACTTACCAGAATCGGATTATGTGCAGTATCTTTACTTGTGTAATACAGAGGCGTTGTTATTGACGGGAGAATTGGGAATATCACCTGTGAGCTGCTTATTAGTGCATAGAATGGTGTTCCTTCAAAATAGAGTGCTCCACTGTCAATGCGCATCTGTTCATGAACAGAGACTTCAAGAGAATTACCTGCTTTTAAAGAATCGGGCTCAATTTTATATGTCTTTTTTTCCTGAAGAGATAAATTCAGGCGTAGTGAGATTCGGCTGCTGTCTGAAATGGATATTACATTGTAATTACCGGCATTTCCTGTAGAAACAAGATATTGACCATTACTATTTGTTGTGTCAATCGAAATTGAATCAGGAGATTTATCATTTACAGGATTGTAATCACACGGGAGAAGGTAAACAACGCAGTTCTGTGCCGGCTCGTGATTGACATCAAGGATTGTCCCGCTGATTGATGCATAAACATCTTTTGTTGATGTATCAGTGCCGGTTCCGGCAATCTGGTTATTTGAACATGAACTGAAATTCAATGATAGAAGAATAATGGAGCATATTAATACTGAAAAATGCTTAGCCATCATTTCCCCTCTTTCTGTATTTTACGTTTTGTCTGTGACAGAAGAAATGATTGAAAATTGACCTGGACAACAACTTGCGGCTGGCAATCTTCTTTGGCCTTTTCCATGACTCTGTCTTTGAGCTGGGCAATCATTATGTCAATTTCTTTTCGGGTCTTTTCACTGACACTTACAGTTAGTGTTGAAAATGTCTGATCATTAAACTGATTAGTATATGCATTATTGCCTAAACTGTGCATCTGCAGATGAAATTCACGTAGTGCTACAGCCTTCGATTCACTGCTGCATTTAAAAAATTTCTTGTGGAAAATCCATTCGCTTTTATTTGAGTCCCAGGAAATGAAACCAATTTTAATGAGTGTATTCAAGGCTTTGCGTGCTTCAACAGCAGAAATTGGTGGATTAAATTGTTTTGCAAGTATACGATGATCATTTTCGTTTTTAGAAATATCAAGCATGGAAATCATTGCAGGAATGTACCAGTGCTTAAAGTAATCATAAACTTCATGCTCAAGTTGAAGCGTCTCAAGATTTGGAGCAAGTTTGTTTATTTGCTCAAATAATTCTTTTTTCCCATCGATTGACTTTGATTGGTTGAATGCAACAAGTGTTCTAAAATATTGTGCTTCTTTGTCATTAAAATCGCAGATTTTTTCGTAAATGGGCACGAATCTTCTGGTAAGTACGCGTCCATTTATAATATCAATATAATGAGACCGGCTGTTTAATCCATAATCATCAACAAGTTTCTGAAAACTGAAATTTGCGTTTTTATTACGCAAATAGGTCAAATAATCTGATAAAAACTTACGAAAATCGAAATAACTATGAATATCCGGTTTAGAATCTGGTTTTTTCATATTCATAATATAAGCGTTAGATTTCAATTATTCCGATTTTTATTGTGTTCTGTTTTATTTATTCAAATTTGCATAAAGTGAAACAAATTAGTTTTGAAGGAAAGAAAAAATCACATCTCTGTCTGCAGTGACTCTTTTTTACGAAAAAAACGAATTGCTTCCTCAACCAAATTCATATCTACACAGGTATTAACGCATGGACCATTGGGCCGGTCATTCATAACGCCAAATACAGGTATCGGGTAGACATCCTGTATTCCAAGTGTAAGGTCGCGCTCACAGGCAACTGCAATTATTCCATCCGGTTTAAACATTGCAGCACGTCTGCGTGCAAGCGTACCACCGTTTACAACTTCAATATGGAGACCATATGTTTCACCATATTCAACAAGCTTGCCAACCGGACATTTTCCGCAGCGCAGACAATTATTTATATCGTTTGTAATTTTCCTGTTGCATACATCAATCTGCAGGCAATGGGGAAGAAGTACCAGTATCCTGTCACATTTAATTCGCTTTGCCTGCGCAATTGTCATGGAGTTGTTGACTTTAACAAATGAGGTTCTCAGACGATTTTTGTTAATCCGGAATAGCTGTCCTAAAATAATTGCTATAGGAAAAAGAAGATTAACAGTTACAGAACGTCTATTATGCGGATATAACAGATCAATGCCGGTAATTGATGTTAATGTAATAAGCGTAAGACCGGAAAAAAGAATGAAAAAAAATAGCAGAAAGCATAGTCCGGTGATCAGATTAACTGCAGGATGTATTTCCAGAAGTCTTGGATGTATAAGGTAATAAGTTATAAATTCAATTGCTGCGAAGATAAGTAAGCTTGCCCAGCAGAAAGCAAGAAATGGAAATTTAGTCCATGCGTTTCGCCAGGCATCAGTATCGGCAGTTTTTGCTTGTATATTTGATCTTGAAACTGGATTATTCATAGAAAAATTACAGAATCAGTTTACTTTTTCAACAGAAGTAACTTCTGGAATCTTTGATTTAAGTATTCTTTCAACACCCATTTTCAAGGTCATTGCTGCACCTGGACATCCATGACAGGCTCCCTGAAGTCTGACTTTTACTATTCCCTCTGCAGTTACATCGACAAGTTCAATATCTCCACCATCAGCCTGAAGATTTGGCCGGATTTCATTAATAACTGACTGTACTCTTTCTTTAATCATAAAAACCTTCCTTAATATATTAGTCAAAAATAATAAAATATTTCATTGATGCTTCAAAATAAATAGCTCCGGACAATCATTCAACTTAAAAGAGAGACAAAGTACAATTGTGCGGTTGATCTATACAAATACTAATCATTTTTGTAGATGATTACAAGTGAATTCCCTAAAAACACAGGAATTTTAAAATTTATGGTATAACTGATTTAGAAAAATGAAAAAGAGCTAAAGTATTATCAGGATAAGCCGATATGTATTAATAGGAGATGCTGTAATGTTATATGGAAAATTAATATAGAAAAAAAGGATTGATACCGGCAAGTATCAATCCCTCTGAATAATGCAGGAGATTTTAACGACAAATCCTTACAATGTATCTATCGGCATAGATACAAAAAAACTTTAGAAGGATCTAAAAAATGTTTGTCCAGGGATTGGGACATTCCCTAAATTTGAATTCAAAGCAGAATGACACAGCGAAACATAAGGTTCACTCGTCATCATCTGTTAAGGATTCCATGTATTCAGATGCTTCACATGAGACCGCTGTCCATGATACTGATCGTAAAGAACTGCTGTTGTCAATCAAAGGAAAGATCAGATCCGGTTTTTATACTTCCGATTCAGTTTTGGAAGATCTCAGCCATGGTTTTGCGAAGATTTTTGATAAAACCATGTAGGAAAAGTCTGCCATACTGCCCCCGATGAATAACTATTGTCAACAAGACTTAAAATCAGGTTTTAATTCTTGACGAACCAGCAGGTTGCTATATACAATAAAACAGATCATATCTTACTATATTATTAAAACGCTAAATGCCGGAGAATGTCATGTTTATGAGAACAACCAATCTTGTTGTTGTGCTGATATCGCTTTTTACCGCCTGCTCGCATCTGGATAAAACATCATGCTATAAAGTCGAAGAGATAAACGGGGATGCAAAAATTATTAAAAGTGGAGAAAGTAAATCATTGGCTGTGCAGAGCATGCTTTATGGAAGTGATGTAATTGTTGTCTCTGATCAGGCTAATGTTAAATTGTCACTTTATGATGGAAGTATAATGTTTATAGGCAAAAATTCATCAGTGACTATTGAAAATCCTGTACGGTCAAAAGAAAAATGTTCTCTTGCAGCATTAACACTTAATAATGGTACAATTTATCTGATTAAACAGAGTAACGATTCTCTTATCAGTGAAGTGCGCACAGGGTCTGCAGTTGTTTCAGTCTCATCAGGTGATGCATTAATAGCATATAATCAGGAGCAGTCTGAGTTGTCAATATCAGTGCTTTTTGATTCTGCAAGAGTTGTATCAGGAAAAACTTCATTATTAATACCATCATGTACCCACATTGATTTTCTGAACAATACATCAGGTGAGCTTGAACCAATTGCAGAAAGTGAATTGCTTGAAGTCAGGCAGTGGATCCCAGCTGTTCTTATTGATGTATCGCTTGGTAAATCGGGTTGCAGTGCTCAGGCACCTGCTATACAGAATATGCCGCCGGAATGGGTAGATTTACCATATGAGATATGTGCAGCCGGAAAAATATGTATTGACACAATAAAAGCCGCCGACCCTGAGCAGGGTACTGTTTCATATAAGTTGCTGCTCGCTCCTGAAGGAATGACAATTGGTGCTGAATCAGGTATCATCCGCTATTTTCCTGCCAAACGCGGGGCGTACCATGTCAGTATTGTCGCATCAGATAATGATTCCATGAGTACGCCAGTTGATTATACATTAAATGTCATTGAAGGTCTTGGTGTACAGTTGACTGCTCCGGCAGTAGCGTCTGTAAATCAGACGGTTAAGATTTCTGCTGCACCTGTAAAAAACACAAAGACCCCGGGACCCTATAAATACCGTTTTGATTTTAATGGAGACGGGATATTTGATTTACCTGCAGATGGGAAATTCGGGGATGTATCAAGTGCAGAATATCAGTTTAAAAAAGGTGGTGATTATAAAGTAAAAGTAGATATATCTGATAAATCCGGATCAGTTGCATCTGCAATGCGTACAATTTCAGTTAAATCTCTTCCACATGCAGTATTGACAGTTACACCAACTTCAGGTCCGGCCGGATCAGATTTTCTTCTTGACGCAACAGGAAGTTATGATAATTTGGGAAATTCTGATTCCCTTGCAGTCAGATTTGATATTGATGGTGATGGTAAATGGGATTTACCATCTGAAAAAGGTTTTCTCCGGGAAAAGAAAGTTGTCTGGTCATGGCCGAATTCAGGTAAATATAATGTTGTAATAGAGGTCATTAACCGGTTCGGTCTGTCTGATACATCGAGGGTAAATGTTATAGTAAGCAGCGGTTTGAAAATTGATTCAATTGCTGCATTTGATACAGTTCATGTCGGGGACTCAATTCAATTTGAGTGCCATCATTCAGATCAGGAATCAGGAATTCTGAAATACGAGTGGAGCATGGATGGAGATTCTTTATATGAATTTGAATCGATCAATCCTTTTATAAGTCATGAATTCAGTAATGATGGTAATTATAAAATATTATGCAGGATAACAGATGAGTCTGGTCAGTCTGCTGCAGCCCAAACGCAGATAAGTGTAATTAATGCCGGAGCCCAGGTAAGTGCCGGTGGATTATATAATGTACGTATTAATGAAACTGTGACACTTAAGGGCGTTGCAAAAGATAAAGACAGCAGGATCGTTTCATACGGATGGGATCTTGATGGTGACTGGATAATTGATACTGTATCCGGGACAAATTCTTCAATAAGTCACAAATTTACAAAATCAGGAAAAAAAGTTGTTCACTTCGTTGTGTCAACTGATGATGGTGCAAAGTGGAAAGATAGTGCAATTGTCAATGTAACCAATAAAAAACCGATTGCCAGAGCCGGGGATGACATAACCAGTAAAAATGGGAAAAATGTAAAGCTTGACGGCAGCGGCATGGATGAAGATCAGAATATTATCAGGTACGAATGGGATTTTAATAATGATGGAACATTTGACTGGTCATCGGAGAAAAGTGGAATAGTTTCACATAAATTTGACAGATATTCATCTGCAGTATTAAAAGTAATTGATTCTGACAGTGGAACTGCGCTTGACACGGTTAAGATTATCATCTGCCCTGATGAAATGTCTTTGGTTGAAAATAGAAAATTGTGTGTTGACAAATATGAGTATCCCGGCAAAAAAGGCAGTGAGCCGACGGTTGATCTGACATTTGCCGAGGCACTGAAACTTTGTGCTGATCAGGGAAAACATTTGTGCACTTCAGATGAATGGAGCGGGTCATGCAAACAGGAAAAAAGGGATAGATATCCTTATGGCCGTCAGTATGAGAAAGACC
>Ga0209800_10002332_pt1 | contig 16997 bp, 16 predicted proteins | sample Higcelweek8metaG_FD_187174 | JGI IMG/M metagenome (GOLD analysis project Ga0209800, IMG submission 187174) | Freshwater pond sediment microbial communities from the University of Edinburgh, under environmental carbon perturbations - High... | ecosystem: Environmental > Aquatic > Freshwater >...
GCTCTTCAGACCTTGAAATGGCTCAAACAATTGGGTGGTGTCGCTGCCATTCAGAAATTGAATATTACCAAAGCAAAGATTCTTTACGATGAACTCGACCGCAATAAACTGTTTAAAGCGGTTGTACCCGATCCACAAGACCGTTCGTTAATGAACGTTTGTTTTGTAATGGAAGAGGGTCATACCGAACTTGAAAAAGATTTCCTTACATTGGCAAAACAAAAGGGACTCGATGGCTTGAAAGGACACCGTTCTGTTGGGGGTTTCAGAGCATCGATTTACAACGCCATGCCTATCGAAAGTGTGCAGGCGCTGGTTGATGCCATGAAAGAATTTGAAGCAAATCATTAAAAAACAATAAAGGAGATGCAGAACGAAACTTCTGCATCTCCTTTTTAATAGTAGAAAGATGGCTGTAATTAAACCATTCAAGGGGTTAAGGCCCCCGAAGCAGTTGGCCGATAAAGTAGCTTCTCGACCTTACGACGTGTTGAACTCGGAAGAGGCGAGGGCAGAGGCTGCGGGAAATCCCTATTCTCTTCTTCGGATCATCAAACCCGAAATTGAATTTCCATCGGGTACCGATGAGCATACTTCTGAAGTATATGAAAAAGCGGTTGAGATGTTTCACCTTTTTCAGAATGAAGGCTGGTTGGTCGACGATAAAAAAGAGTGCCTTTACATTTATGCTCAAACCATGAACGGGCGCACCCAATACGGTTTGGTTGCCTGTGCCTCGGTGGATGATTATTTGAATAACGTAATCAAAAAACATGAGCTGACTCGTGCCGATAAAGAGGAAGACCGAATGAAACACGTTCGCAATACCAACGCGAATGTTGAGCCGGTATTTTTTGCTTATCCGGCTGTGAAAGAGATTGATTTCATTGTTAAAACGATTGTTGAAAACAAACCGGCGGAATACGATTTTGTATCGGAAGACGGATTTGGACACCATTTTTGGGTGATCGACGACGAAGCTACGATTGAAAAACTAGTGACGCTTTTTACAAAAATACCATCAACGTATGTGGCCGATGGTCATCACCGGACAGCAGCTGCCGCGTTGGTTGGTGCTGAAAAACGGAAATTAAATCCCGCCTATACCGGCAAAGAGGAGTTCAATTATTTTCTGGCTGTTCATTTTCCCGATGACCAGTTGCAGATTATTGATTACAACCGGGTTGTAAAAGACCTGAATGGATTTTCGCCCGATGAGTTGATTGAAAAGCTTAGCGAAGATTTTGTTGTAATAAAAATGGGATCAACTATTTATAAATCTGAACAACTGCATACATTCAGCATGTACATTGGCGAGAACTGGTATAAACTGGTAGCTAAAGCGGGTCGTTACAACGACAATGATCCTATTGAAGTGTTGGATGTTACTATTCTTTCCAAGTTGATTTTAGATAAGGTGTTGGGAATAAAAGATCTGCGTACCGATAAACGGATTGACTTTGTCGGTGGTATTCGCGGTTTGGGTGAACTGAGCAAGAGGGTTGACAACGGTGAAATGGCCGTTGCCTTTGCCTTGTTCCCCGTTTCAATGAAACAACTAATCGATATTGCTGATTCGGGCAACATTATGCCGCCTAAAACTACATGGTTTGAACCGAAATTGCGTTCGGGGCTTGTGATACATAAACTTGACTAGAATAGTTATAATATTGTTTCCAATATTTTTTTAAATGTATTTCAATAAAATAAAATATAAATTTCGATTTAAAAACGTCAAATTTTATAATGCTTCTTTGACCGAAATTCAAAAAGATGTTTTTATTGGAGAAGGAAGCAGGATAGGGTCATTCACACTTATTCAGCATAACGTTACGATAGGAAAAAACTGTACAATTGGTTCATTCTGTAATATTTGCAGTGGAGTTGTAATAGGAGATAATGTGAGTATTCAAACTGGTTGTCATATTACACGTGGAGTTCAAATAGGATCAAATAGTTTTTTTGGGCCTGGTATTATTACAATGAACGATAAATATATGAATGGTTTACTCACACCTCCTGTAATTGGAAAGAATTCAAAAATCGGTGGAGGCAGCAGCATTCTTCCCGGTGTTATTATTGGTGACAATGCAGTGGTAGGATCAAGTAGCGTGGTTGTAAAAAGTGTGAATGACTTTGAAAAGGTTTTTGGAAACCCAGCAAAACCGATAAAAAGTTAAATTATTTTTATCGGTTTATTGATTATTAAAATCAGAACCTTTTACTTTTTTGAAAAATAAGAAATACAATCAAATATCTTTCGCAAAGGGAATGTGATAATTCTGCCCAATCTGAAACTCCAGGATTTTTTAACCTTTTGAATATAGGTGTTTAATTCCTTATTTTGGTTGTATAATTCACTAATTTGTGAGTTTAATTCTATATTTTGGGTTTTCAGGACAATTATTTTAGTTTCAAATAATTGATATTTTAAAGTTTTATATTCTTCTGCGACATTACCGTAAAGCCTGTCTTGGTCAACCGGCTCATGCTTATCGTTTTTTATGGTATCTTCGTAAAGATGAATGATTCTATCCTGATATTTTTCAAAGGAAGAATATTCTCGAATTTTGAGGCCAGTTTGATATGAGTCTTCAGGATCATATTTAGAAATTTCGTTTAAAATCAAATTTGCGTCAATAGGCCTGTTAAGCGTTTTCATTCCAAAATTATAACTTCTTAAGTAGTCATAGTTATTTGAGGTTACCATTTCTCCCAGACCTCGATAGTCACATAGTATTACAGCAGCCCCGGTTGCTATTGCTTCAATTGCAGCTTTGGCTTTTGCAAATATTATATCATAATTATGAAGAATAGATTCAGGATTTTTAATCGAATTATTGAATCCTGATCCAACAACATCTAATGAAATTCCAGCCATAAAACATGCTTTACTAATTTCATTATAATAATTGTCTTTAGTGGCATAGTTGCTGAATATTAGAGCCTTATGTGGGTTTTTGTTGGTTCTTTTTTTAATTTTGAAACGTGTAGTATCGACCCAATTATAAAGTACTTCAGTTCTTTCCTTTGGGATACCATTGTCAACAATTAGTCTTTCAAGACAAAAATTATCAACGGCAACATATTTAAGTATTCTCGGGTATCTGGGAGGTATATCATTTAGGTGTGTTCTGTCGTGAGAAAAATAGATGATTGGGACATCAGGGAACTTTAAAATAACCTCCATTGTTGGGATAAAATGTTTAGCATGAATAAGGTCAGGCTTTATTGTAAAATCCTCAACAGAATCAACAACATTAATTCCAGCTTTCCTGATCTCATTTGCAATTACACCTAATAATGGTGAGTATACCTCAACGTTAATTCCCCTGTGATGTAAAGCACAGGCTAGATCTCTAACGGAAACCTCCGTACCTGTGTAAGAAAACAGACAAATATTAGTAATTATAATATTCATAATAATTTTCAAAGATTATGTCGAACCTTTTTGACAAATTTATTTTCGATTATTTAGTTTGTTGTAGAAACCAAACATCCCAAATGTTTCGGGCTTCATAATTTTTCGTTCGTGAATCTCAGCTAAAGAATGAGCTCGTTGTAAAAGCATGGCGTTGGTTGTTAAAACTTTTCGGCTTTTGTCAAACCAAATGTTATCTTCAATGCCTATTCTAATACCACCTCCAAGTATAATGCCAAACGTATTCATAGTCAATTGGTTGTGCCCTATGCCACCAAGAGCCCAAAAAGAATTGGCAGGTAAATCTCTTATTGCTAATCCAATATATGCTGCATCTGCCTGGGTTGAAGCAAGATTGCCAAATATGAGGTTAAAATAGAAAGGTGGTTTGATCATTTTTTTTGAGATAAGGTATTTGGCAAAATTAATCATACCAGAATCAAAACATTCCAACTCGGGATTAACACCAAATTTTTCCATGTTGTGTATCAGAGCAAATATCGTTTCTGGGTCGTTAATACTTGCTTGCTTTGAAAAGTTGAGAGAACTCAGGGTTAGTGAACCTAAATCGGGCAACAGGCTTAAGACTTCAGATCTTTTTTCAATCTCATGGTGGTTTCTGCCACTAAGCGAAGCGCAAATAACCAATGTTGGACAGTATTTACGTATACCTTCAAAAATTGGAAAATAGAAGTCATTTTTATAAGTAGGAAAGCCATCTTCGTCGCGGGCGTGAAGATGTACTAAGGTTATTCCTATTTCGTATGCTTCATGTACTTGCTCAATAATCTCATTGGTAGAAACAGGAACATAACGGGTGTCTTTCTTGGAAGGAATCATCCCTGTTGGGGTGAAATTTATAATTAAATCGTTGTTTGCCATTGAATAAACTTGATTAGAGGGTGTTCTATATATTTTTTTAACAAGGTTACTAATATACGTAATTTTGATTTTCAAAATTTAAAATTGAAACAACGCCATATATTATTCTGTGATAAATGTTTGTACGCTGCTTTCGGTTCTGATGTTCCAATTGTTATATGCTGCAATTTTCCAGTAGTAGGTTGAACTTGGGGCGAGTTGTTCTATTGAACACGACTCTTCGTTAACCGGCAATTTATCGCATGTCTCGAACAACTCTTCCTTTGAGCAGGCTACAAGCGTAATAATCAGTAAAAGGCTGAAAAATAGGATTATCTTTTTCTTTCTGTAGACTCCGAACAGGCTGGTGCCAATTAACACAACGATTAAATACCAACTTGCCTTACCTGCAACCGGCTCTTGATTTAAAATAATTTTCGGAAGGGTCTGATCAAAAAGCGAATCTTTTGAGCAGTACAGCTCGTATTTTACGGCATTGCCACTCCATGTAAATGTGGCCGAATTATTTGTAATAACCTGATTTTGCAATGGTTTTTCCATTGTCAACTCACAAAAAATGTCAAAAAGCTTATAGCGTTTTTCACCCTTTTTCAATTCCTTGTTGAGGTCAATTACCACTTCATTTTCGTAACTGTGATGTTTGAATATGGTTACAACACCTTTGCATGGTTCGTAAATATTGGAATAAATGGTTGGGTATTGCCCCTCCTGATGCACGGTGTTCAATATCTGTTTGAATAGTTTGGGTGTGTATGAAGAGGCTTCTCCCAACATTTTGTTTGCATTGTTGTATCGCGGGCATGGATACCAACCTGCCAGTTTTTGGTCGGTTAAATTGAAATTGGAAAGAACCTGGTAATTTCCTGTCTTTTTTATAACCGCCAAACTATTCGTACCCCATTCAATCACTGCCGATGCCCCTGTTTTGTCTACCACCATGATGTGGCCTTCGTATAACCAGGGGTCGTTGTATTTGTTGTACAGGTCGATGGCATCGTTCACCGAGGCACATTCTTCCAGCATTTTCTCGCAAAGGGTACCGTTGTAGTTTTTTTTGCCTGAAGGAAATTTAATGTCCGATCGCCGGGGCAACGAACACCAGTCGAAGAAAAGTCCCTGATCGTTCATCCCGCCAAACGGGTAATCGTTTTTATCGATTTTGAAAAGCACGCGCCCGTATTTGGCTTTAGATGCAGGATAAAACCTGATGGAAACATTGGTGTCGTCGTAATCTTCGTTATTGCCTACTAACACTGTGTTTCCGTCGAATGAATTGAAAATGGTACATGCAGAAGGCCTGATAAGAGAAGATAGCAGCAGTATTATCGCAAGGAAGTATTTCATTTATTCAGCTAATTTTCAAGTAGACAAACGAATGTTGGTTTACCCTTAGCTGCAAAGCTACGAACTCCCTTTATTTGTCCCTATTTTTTATAATGAAGCTGAACAAGTCCGGTGTCGAATTGTTTTGATTCTACAAGTTTCAATTGCTGTTCTGGTCGTTCATCCTGAAACAAATGAACACCAGAGCCTGTTAGAATTGGAACGATCGAAATGTAGAATTCGTCAATGAGGTTTTCTTGCAGAAGTGCATTCACTATTTCTGCCCCGCCATCAATAAAGATGTCTTTCCCTATTCTCTGTTTTAGTTTCAAAACAAGCTCTTTTAAATTGCCTGTATAGAATTTAATATTGCCGGAGGTTGGTTTTGAAGATCGTGTGATTACATAAGTTTCTTTGTCGGAATGTGGAAATTCCTGAACTTTTGATATGACCCAGTCGTAGGTTTTTCTGTCCAGAATAACAGTGCCAACTGTTTTGATAAAATCAACGTAACCATAATCTTGTCCCTCTTGTTCTACAATGGAGAGGAACCCCAAATCGTCGTTTGGTTTGGCAATATAGCCATCCAAACTTGTGGCGATATAAAGAATTACTTTTCGATCGGGCATCTTCAGGATCAAGCTTGTTTAAGCGTTTTAATATCGAACTTTTTCATTTGCATGAATGCTTCGGTAACGCGGCCAGCCCGTGCCGGATCGGTCATCAATTGAGGAAGAATGGATGGCACAATTTGCCACGAAAGCCCGAATTTGTCTTTGCACCAACCGCACTGGCCCTCTTCTCCGCCATTGGTAAGACTATTCCAGTAAAAGTCGATCTCTTCCTGTGAGTCACAAAATACTTGAAGTGAAATGGCTTCGTTGAATTTGAATATAGGTCCGCCATTCAGCGCGGTAAACAACTGTCCATTTATTTTGAAAACAACGGTAAGCACAGTACCTTCTTCCATTCCGTGAATTTCGTGTCCTTCCTTCGGGTAACGGCTAATGCTTTCAACCGACGAGTTTTTAAAAATGGAAGTATAAAAATTTGCTGCTTCTAAGGCTTGATTATCAAACCAAAGGCAAGATGAAATTTGATTTGTCATAACCGTAAGCTATTTCTTTTCTGCATACTTTTTAAAGTTGTCCATAATGGACTGCCAGCCCTCGCGTTGCTTTTCAGGCGGATATACGTTTTCGGCTTCAAAGGTTTCGACGATTTCTGTTTTTCCATCTGCTAAAGAAAAAGTGATGGAAACTTCCCGGTCATCGTCGAGGGTGTAATCGATCTGCTTGTGTAAAATCACTTTTTTGTAAACCCCACTGAAGTCAAAACCCATACTTTCGTCTTTGGCTTCCATACGGCTACTGAATTTGCCCCCGGTTCGCAGATCGTTCATTGCATGAGTGGTATGCCAGTCGGGTGAAGCATTGTTCCATTTGATAATGTCATCAGGGGTTGTCCAGCATTTCCATACTTTTTCAACCGGTGCATTGATGATTGCCTGCACTGTTATTTTTGTTTTTTCTTTAGATTCCATTTGATCTCTAGCTTATGAAATAACTTTTTCAAATATGATTTACACTTTCTCCCCCTCCTTTGGAGAGCCTGTCCCGTTTTTGCGGGAGGTTAGGGGAGGCTTTTCTATTTTGCAGTGCAGTTAAACATCCATTGAACGCCATATTTATCGGTACAGCTTCCATAATATGCTCCCCAGAACATCTCCTGAAGTTCCATTTCGACACGGCCCCCGGCAGAAAGGGCATCGAAAAGACGTTTGGTCTCTGCTTTCGTTTCAGGGTCGAGACAAATGTATGAGTTGTTCCCGAAGTTAACCTTGAAACCCATTGATTCAGGAGCATCGGTGCCCATCAGTATGTGTCCGTCAAGAATTGGAATTTCGATGTGCATGATGAGATTTTTATCGTGGTCGGATAATGATTCTCCCGAAGGAAAATCGCCGAAACGGCCAATACCACCGCCGCTGAATTCGCCGCCAAAAACCGATTTATAGAAAAGAAATGCTTCCTCGGTGTTCCCGGGAAAATTGAGATAAGTGCTTACTCGTGACATAATCTGTTTTTTAAATTTGTTCGATTTAAAAAACAACGATATCAGAATATTGTTTACAGCCTTTTGGCGAGATTTGCTTCGATTGTAGAAATTTAATTCAAAAAAATAGCACTAAAATTAATTCTTGGTCTCTTTTAAAATGACATCGTGCGCTCCACCTTCAATAATACTGGTCGACGATACCAACGTAATCCGTGCTTTCGATTTTAAATCGGCGATTGAAGTAACACCACAACTGCACATGGTTGATTTGATTTTTCCTATAGAGATGTCCAAATTGTCTTTCAATTTACCAGCGTAAGGTACGTAGCTGTCAACACCTTCCTCAAATTTCATGCTGTTACTTCCCCCCATGTCGTATCGTTGCCAGTTGCGAGCGCGGTTAGAACCTTCGCCCCAATATTCTTTCACATAACTGCCTCCAACCAATAATTTCTTGGTTGGACTCTCGTCGAAACGGGCAAAATAGCGCCCCATCATGATGAAATCGGCGCCCATAGCCAGTGCCAGAACGATATGATAATCTTGTACAATTCCACCATCGGAACAAATGGGGATATAAACACCAGTCTTCTCATAATATTCATCGCGGGCCTGTGCTACTTCAATAATTGCCGTTGCTTGTCCCCGGCCAATTCCTTTTTGTTCCCTGGTAATGCAAATAGAACCTCCACCAATTCCAATTTTTACAAAATCGGCCCCAGCTTCTGCCAGATAGAGAAATCCTTCTTTGTCAACCACATTGCCGGCACCAATTTTAATGGTATCGCCATACTTTTCCCGCACAAATTCTATGGTTTCTTTTTGCCATTCTGAAAAGCCATCGGATGAGTCAATACATACAATATCAACTCCGGCTGCAACCAACTTTGGAACTCGCTCAGTATAATCACGTGTATTAATCCCGGCCCCTACGACCAATCGTTTATGCGAATCCAACAACTCATAGGGGTTTTCTTTGTGGTTATCGTAATCTTTTCTGAAGACGAAGTATTTAAGGTGTTGATTTTCATCTATGATGGGAAGAGAATTAAGCTTGTGGTCCCATATAATATCGTTGGCTTCATTTAAAGTGATTCCAAATTTACCGGTGATCAATTTTGAAAACGGGGTCATGAAATCTTTAACCTTTTTATCTGAACGATCCCTGTTGGGGCGATAATCCCTTCCTGTAACAATTCCCAGTAATTTTCCATTCGAAGAGCCGTCATCCGTAATCCCAATGGTAGAAAAACCTGTTTTCTCTTTCAGTTCAATCACATCGTTTAATGTGTGTTCGGGTGTCAGGTTTGCATTACTCACAACAAAACCTGCTTTAAACTTCTTCACCCTTTCTACCATCTCAGCTTGCTGTTCTATCGATTGTGAACCAAAGATGAATGATAGTCCTCCGTTTTTTGCAAGTGCAATGGCCATCTTATCATCGGATACCGATTGCATAATGGCTGATACGAATGGAACATTGAGTTCAATATCAGGTGTTTTTCCCTTTTGGAATTTTACAATGGGGGTCTTTAAACTAACCTTATCGGGATGACATTCTTTTGTTGTTAAACCAGGTATTAACAAATATTCGTTGAATGTCCTTGAGATATCATTGATAATATGTGCCATATTCTTTGCTTAAAATAATTGCGCAAAGTTAGAAAAACTCGGGTACTTTTTATCAGCGATTGACTAAAACAAACAACAAGACGCTTCAATCTATGTGTTAATTGAAGCGTCTTGCTTGCTACTGTTTATGTGTTTACGACTGTTTATACGGCACCTTTATTTTTCCCTGATGAACACAAAAACCCCATCTCCTTGTTTCAACGTTAGTTCGTTTTTGGCCGTGTTAAATTCTATGATCACACCAGCCATATCAAATTTAAACTTATCTTTTTCAGTTGCTTCCAATGGAAAAGAGGGTTGGTCGGTTGCCTGTGCAATGAGCGTTGCATTATCTTTTGTTATGGTAATCTTCATCGGGAGTTGTGTGGTTGAATAAACACCCAAATACTTGTCTAGTTCTTCCGATTTCAACGCGATGGTTTTGAATGATGGAATTTTATATTCTTTGTTAAAATAGATGCTCAACACGCCAATTAATATGTCATTCATGGGATACACCATTCCATTGGTGCAATAAGCTATTGCTAAATTATCTTCGGGGAAAAAGGCCAGGTTCGATGCAAAACCATCGATGCCACCGTTATGCCCATAGCCTTTCTTGTTATAAAATGGTATTTGAAACATGCCCATCCCGATACCATCGGTCATTGTTTTCATTTGGGCTAAGCTGTTTTGAGATACCAACTTACCGGCAAATAATGCTTCAATGAATTTCGTTAGGTCGGTAGGAGTGGATACAATGGCGCCTGCTCCACCCGGAATACTCATGTCGGTCTCAGGTTCCTGTTTCCAGCTATAGATGTACTTGTATGAAAAGCATTCGTTGTTTTTTAAATCGGTTTTACCGCCGTAATAGGTGTTCGTAAGCCCAATCTTGGAAATGATCCGGTCGTTCAAATTTTTTGAATAGGGTTGGTTTGTTATCTTTTCAATAATATATCCCAACAGTACAAAGTTTGAGTTGCTGTACGATGCTTTTTCATTCGGCTTAAAATCGGGTTTGTTTTTTGAAAAGAGCGTCACCATTTCGTCATGGGTTTTTGGTTGAGTCATCATGGCGATATAACCGGGATCGTCGGTGAAATTGTGGATACCGCTACGGTGGTTAAGTAAATTGCTGATTGTTATCTCTTTCGCATTTTGAATTGTTGGGAAATAGGTATCTAAGGTGTTTGTTAGTTTGATTTTTCCCTCTTCAACCAGTTGGAAGATCATGGTTGTTGTAAACATTTTTGAAATGGAGCCAATACGGTATTTCGTAAGTGTAGTGGACGCCTTTTTCTCTTGGTCGGAAATTAGACTGTATCCAATAGCCCGGCTGTAAATTACCGTTCCATTTTTCGAGAGGGTCAAACTGCCCATCGCTTTGTTGTTTTCAGCAAGTTTGTTGAACAGACTGTCGAGTTTTGCTTTATTCAGCGGTTGAGAATAAGCCATTCCCAATGTAAGTCCTGTAAACAGGATGGCAATAAAGATTTTTGTTTTCATGTGTAAAATTTTTTGTTAATTAGTATCAGATCGTAGTTTTAAATTACACAAGAGTGACATGAATAGCATGAGCATTGTTGATTCTCAACTAAGCGAATCTTCATGTTTTGGCAACTGACTATATTGAATCCGCTTTTTTCGAATGTTTTTTTAATATTTAGTCATCTTTTGAATCAGATTGCCATGTTTGGTCGGCACTTGAATGAAATATAATCCTGCTCTCAAATTATCAACATTGAATGTATTTAGTCCCTTTTCCAGATCGAATAATTTTATCAATTGTCCACTTGAATTGTAGAGACGGCAATCAGAAATCGAGTTTTCGTCTGTTTCAAGGTTAAATACTTCATTCACCGGATTCGGGTAAAACTTGACGTTGCTTTCAGAGTCTTTCTTTTTGAATTTATTGTTGGTTACATGGTTGATGTTTTTGAAAAGGATGATTGATGAGAATGGTTTTAGAATGATGGTCGATGAAACCGGAATTCCTTTTACATCAATATAATCATCGTTTAAACTGATGGTTTTGTCGTTTCTCGTCGCATTGTATTCGAAACGAATGTAGTCATCGGGATTGTTTTTTATGGCATCAACTTCAACGACTTCAATATCGTCTAACCAGATTTCTGTTTCACCCTCTGAGAACTGAAAATCAATTCGAGAATTTGGCTCATCCAACGTTGGAGTAAAAACATATTCAAATTGTTGGTACATCGTGTCGACAACAAAATTCTTCGTATCGGCAATCAAATTATACGGATCACCATTTTTTCGGGGAATTACTTGAAGTGAAGCATTTCTTTTATTGCTCCGGGCAGAGAATTGCAATCGGTATGTTTTGTCGGTTGTAATTGCAAAGTTTTTAGATACTAAGATCATGGAACCATCTTTCTTTCCTGAAATTGATGTAAAGCTTGCATGCAATGCCCCTCCGGTTAAACCATCATCGGGGTCAAATGATATATTACAGTTATCATAGTTTGCCCAACAATACCAACCTGTTGTATTGTTTGTGAATGTTCCGTTAGTGATATAGTTCGAAGATGTTACGCTTTTAATCGTATAGTCATCGATTGTAATTGGCGACTTGACTGAATGCAAATCTTTGTTGAATTGCGAACTCCAGCTTTCAAGGGAGTGGGTTTCGTCAATGTTTGCCCCGTTGTAGTAGCCAATATTCATAACATACAAATCATCAAGCGGTCTGCAATAGTAGTTATAATCAAAGCTTCCAAGATCGGAAATCCCATTATCAATGGTGTGGATTGAGGCAACCGGTTGATTTGCATATTTTGAAACAAACGTATTGCTGTCGATTGTGCAATTTTTTATCGGAAAAGCAGGGGCAATGTTATCGTGTCCCATAAACAATTGGATTCTGTTATTATAAACGATATTCTTTTTAACATTGATATGGTTTGAGTTGTGAAGAAATATCCCAAAATTACCACAATTAAAGACCGTGTTTCCAATGATGTCAACATTTGGTGAACGGTCATCCATGTAAATGCCCTCGGCAGCAACACCTTCCCACCCTGAGCCTTCAGGAGCCCCAATGGCGTTGAACAGGATATTGCCAATTACTTTCCGCGAATAATTGATGGGAGATCCGGTGTTCCATGTATAAATACCTCCGCCATCGTCCTTGGTCATGCAATAGTTCGAAATGACATTGTTTTGAATGACAATTGAGTCGCCGCCAAAGGTCAATCCAATATAGCCAACACTATCAATGGTATTGTATTCAATCAATAATTTTTTCCCGCTTATCGAAACCCCCAAATATTGTCCATCAGATCCCAGCCCCATCCCCGGAATCAGGGCCGTATTTTTAATGATATTGTTTCGCAGGATAAAATTGTTGCAGTTCGATTCTGTGAAAGCGTTGTTGTTGGTATGTGAGATGATGTTGTTTTCAAAAGTAACTCCGTTTGAATTTTTTATTACGATTCCGTTTTCACCAGAATTGGTAAAATCGGTTTCATTGATTGAAATGGTTTTACAATTATTCATGAACAGCGCTATCTTTCCCGATCCTTCAAAATGCAGATTTTCAATAGTGATGTAATTCACATTGTTTAATTTGATTAACGTATCAACAGTTGTTGTTTCTGTTAGATTATTATTTGGATCAGTTTCTGAAAAAATGGTAAATCGTTTATTCGTAGGATTATAATACCATTCGCCTTGCTGATCCAATGTTCTGGGGTCATTTTGAATAAAATAGCCAAATCCATCCAAAAATTCGTACGAAACAGAAGTTTTAAATTCGAGTGTATCTTTTTTTTGTGCTTTGATTGTCAGCCGGTCTAATATCCATCGTACCCTTCTTACTACTGCTTCGGCGCCTGTCCAGTCAATCGAGTCGGGGAGGGTGTTGTCGATGATCTGGTTCAGACCGATATGGGAAGTGAATGTTCTGTAACCTTTATTTGGTTCGGTTATATTTGGCCATCTGCCAATTTGTTGTGGAATTCCGTTTATAAAAAAGTTGGTGACACTACCGTTACAGTCCGGGCATGATGCATCCCAAATGTTGGCTGATGATTGTGACCAGTTGCTTACTGTGGTTTTTCCCGAAATAACAGGTTTGTTTCCCCGGCCATAGCTACCCAAACAGATACTTTTACTGCTGTTTCCCGATTTCAATATACTGATTTGACCTACCAGTGTGTCGTTGCACCTGAACAAAACCGAATCTTCAGGCTGAAGCATACTCATTGAGCTGTTGAGTTTGCTTATGCTCTGCCAGGCCGTTTGGATCGTTTTACCATCATTCGTATCGCTTCCGTTACTCGATGAAATATAATAATTGACTGCTTGTGCGTTTGAAATACTAAATAATAGTATTGCAATAAAAAATGTTTTATTCATGTCAAAAGTGCTTTTAATGCTTCAATTGGTTGAAATATATCAAATTAAATCTCCGGAAAGCAATGAAGCAATAGCATTTAAAACTTTAAAGATAAGTCGTTTTAGGCAGTCTTTACTTTTTGGTTGTCAATTTTAAGTTTTCTATTGAGTTGAAAAAATCTGATTGTGAACAGGATCATCCAAGTCATGAGCAACAAACCCCCTGGCATAGCAAAAGCAGTAGCCATCTTTTCAACCCCGGGAACAAAAGTTACCATAATGACATAACCCATCATCAAAATGCTGCCAATAATCCCAAACCAACCATTCATTTTGCTGAAAATTCCACCATTCAACATCACAATCGACATGATTAAACCTGCGAAGTTGGGTAAAAAGAATCCCCAGAATGCTCCTCCGGTCCCATGTGCGCCACGAACAAGCAAGGCTTCTCCGGCAGCAGCATACAAGGCTTTCTGTGACTCAATGTTTGTTGAAAAGTAATTGTTGCTCAAATCGAGCATTGGTAACGATACATTGGCGGAAACCATGATTACTGAACCGAACAAAAAAACAATTAATGCCAGTAAATTATATGTTTTGTTGATTGAACGATGGGCTGCAAACAGTGCGATGTAGACAGGAATCATAATCATCTGATTGATGATATTCAGCAAGTCGAGGTTATACAATCCCAGAAATTTGTGATCGTGAAACTGGGCAAACCTTTCAATCGCAGTTTGTGGTAACGCCTCCAGGTTTCCACCGGTGATATTACCAATAACAATGTCTATCAAAATACCGGTTAAAGCAACAATCGAAGCAATTCCCCCCAGAGAATAAACACTCTTCCATTGGTTATCACTTTTATTTTCACTAAAAAACTCTTGTAGCGTTTGATTCATTTTTCTTTTCCTCCTCTATTTTTAAATTGACAACGGTTATTCACATAACAAATTATTTATAAATCAATCGAATATGTAAGGTCCGGGTAATTATTTTTATTCCTGTTTCGAGAGTTTAATTTTATACCAGACGTAAACAACTATTCCGATAACGAGCATTGCCATATCAGATACTATGGCAATTGTGAAAGAGTGATTGTATAAGCCAAGTCCTACTTTGGGCAAACCATTGAAGAAAAGAGGCAGGTCGGGTGGCAAGGATGCTCCTCCAAATATCGCACCCATTGGATGTGTGATGAAATCAACTACCCAATGACTGAAAACAAGTAACCCAACAATCAAACCTGAACGGCGATCATGATAGATACGGGCAACCAGAAGCGCTGCCAGTAAAGACCAAATAACCGACATAAAGAGGCTATGCGACCAAGGGGATGAGCCTGTTCCAACATTGCCCCTGTCGATACCTGTAAAATAAAAAATACCCCATAATATATCAATTAGTTCTGAAGCAATTAGTAAAACTGCAAGATGTACCTTTGGTACAATGGGTTTTGCTGCAAAACCTAATCCCAAATGCCCTAAACCTGCCATGTGATTTTCCTTTCAATTTTTTTATTAGATTTATTTTAAATGTCGAGGGTGTATAGTTTGATTCAACCTTTGTTTAAATCGTTTTAAAATCATTATATTGTTTAACAAAATTAGGTTAGTTAGGAATAACCCACAATAGTGAATTATCATCATTCTTATGGATCTCAATTTTATAAAAGCAACTTTCGATCGTGTTTTGTCTCAACAAGACTTTGAGGGTGAAATCCCTGACTATAAAACCATCGAGAACAGCATCGCCCTGTTGGAGCGGATGGCAGAAGTTGAAAACAGCTCTATTGCTGTTTTTGATCTGTATAAAAAAGAGTTCCTTACAATTCGATCTAAATTCAAGGATCAGGTTCCCGTTGACATGGATGAAGCGCAAACCTACGGCCCTTCGTATCATATTTCACTTATGCATCCCGATGATGCACCAGTAGTGCTCGATACCTACGAGAAAGTCTTTGCGTTTAGCTTCAATCTACCTGTTAAGGAGAAGAAAGATTATAAAACAATTTTTAATTTTCGAATTGGAATTCAGGGGAAATATTTTCATTTTATACAGCAAATAGTAACGTTGGAACTAACTCCAAATGGTAAAATTTGGCTCGGATTGTCTATTTCAGACATGTTGCCTGAAAATGAAAAATTCGATAAAGTCCATCGCAAGGTCATCAATCTTCAGAATGGTAAATGCTACCTTTTTGAGGAAGAACAGACCGAAAGCAGCTTAAAAAATCTTACATCAAGGGAAATTGAGGTACTTGGATTGGTCTCGAAGGGGTTGGTAAGCAGGGAAATTGCCGACAAACTTTTTATCAGCGTAAACACGGTGAATAACCACCGGCAAAAAATACTCGAAAAGATCAAAGCGGCTAACACCAACGAAGCGGTAACCTATGCCCGGAATCTGGGTTTGATCTAAATGATTTGAAATCGAAAATCATCTCCATGTAATATCGGCAGGATTTCGCCGCGGTATGGATGCGACTTTGTACCGGGAATATCCAAACAGCATGGCACCTGCAACTTTCTGACCCTCGTGCAACGACAACAGATCCTGCAATGGTTTGTAGGCTTCGGAAGCCATTTTTACAAATCCGGCCCAGCAGGTGCCTATGTCAAAAGCCGGGGCAGCTAGGTCGAAATGGGTCATGGCAATAACCCCTTCCGTTGGGTCGTCGAAGGCTGTATAGGTAAAAAGCAAATGCGGTGCATCATGGCAAATGTAATCGTTGCCGCTGTCCCAAATCGATAGAATGGACGGCACGTAAGCTGCAAGTGAATGTTGGGTATCCACGAGCGTTCGCATCCAATCGATGGTGAGGTTGGCAATACGTTTTACATCTTTCGGGTCGTAAATAACCAGCCATTTGACCGGCTGACCGTTTCCACCCGACGCGGCATAACGAGCTGTATCAATCACCTTGGAAATAACCTCTTTATCGACAGGTTTTGATGTGAAATGCCGTACCGAACGACGTTTTTTGATGTACAACGCAAGATTGTTCGCCTCAATCAGTCCATCGGTGGGCGAGAGGATGATCCTTTCTTCCGGGAAGTAATCGAGCGTAAGGGCGTTCTGTTCGCAAAACGATTGGCAATGCCCGCACCGCAGGCAATAATCGCCATATCCTTCGCGTGTGGCTGGAAAGCCTGTTCCGGTTGCTTTATCAAGAATTCCAAGTACACATACGGTTGCACAGGTATTGCACCTGATACACTGGTTTTGATCGATAATAATTGTTGGCATGTTTAAGTGGTTTTGTTTTCAATTCAATTGGTGCCTGATCAAGCCAAATATAGAAAATATCGGAAGTATGAAGCCATTTTGAGATCAA
>Ga0209800_10002335_pt1 | contig 16988 bp, 16 predicted proteins | sample Higcelweek8metaG_FD_187174 | JGI IMG/M metagenome (GOLD analysis project Ga0209800, IMG submission 187174) | Freshwater pond sediment microbial communities from the University of Edinburgh, under environmental carbon perturbations - High... | ecosystem: Environmental > Aquatic > Freshwater >...
TGGCTGCGGTGGCGGTGCCGAAGCAGAGCAGGATCACGAGGCCTGCAGCGGCAAAGGGCAGGATGAGCCTGGTCAAGACGGCTTTGCGCATGGGGTGCCTCCTTAGGCTGGTTGGGCTCAGGCGGGGTAGGCCAGGCGGCGTTCAAGGGCATCCGCCGCGCCGGAGAGCGTGGTGGTGACGATCCAGTATATGGCTGCCACCGTAAACCAAATTTCGAAGCTGAGGAAGGTCTCGGAGACGATATTCTGTCCGCGCAGGGTCAGCTCGTTGATGGCGATGACGCTGGCCAGCGACGAGTCCTTGATGAGCGACACGCCCTGCCCGGCCAGGGGCGGCAGCACGCGGCGCATGGCCTGGGGCAGGATCACGGAGACGTAAGTCCTGGCGGGGCCCATGCCCAGGCTGCGGGCGGCGTCCCACTGGCCATGGTCCACGGAGCGCACCCCGGCGCGCAGGATCTCCGACACGTACGCGCCCTCGAAGAGCGACAGGCCCAGCACGGCGGTGGCGAAGGCGTCCATGTTCAGCACCGGCGAGAGCACGAAGTAGAGGAAGAACAGCTGGATCAGAAGCGGCGTGTTGCGCACCAACTCCAGGTAGCACCGGGCCAGGACGCGCCCGGACCACAAGCCGGACAGCCGGAGCAGCGCTGTGGCGAGGCCCACGGCAAAGGCCCCGGCAAAGCTCAGGGCCGTGAGCTTGAGCGTGATGAAAAGGCCCTGGAGCAGCGGCCCGGCCGAGAGCGTGCCGTCGTTGCCGGTCATGAGCGCGCGCGGCACCTGGTACCACTGCCAGTTGTAGCCCAGGCCCTCGGCCCCTCGCAGGGCGAGCCAGACGAGGCCGCCGGACAAAAGCAGGAACAGCAGCCAGTCGTTCAGGACTGCGAACCTGAGGTGGGAGAAGAAAGCGTGTGCGGGCCTGGCCGGGTGCTCAGGCATGGAGCCGGGCCTCCACCAGGGCGCGCAGGTCCTGGGCGATGGCCTCGGGCGTGCCCGAGGCGTCGAGGATGCTGATGCGTTCGGGGAAGCTCGCGGCGAGGCTGAGGAAGCCCTGGCGCACGCAGCTGTGGAAGGCCAGGCTCTCGGCCTCGAAGCGGCCCTCGGCGTTGGTCTTGCCCTCGCTTTCGTTGCGCGCCACGGCGCGGGCAAGGCCCGTCTCCGGGTCCAGATCCAGCAGGATGGTCAGCTCGGGCCACAGGCCGCCCACGGCCACGGCGTTCAGCTGGTGCAGAAGTTTGATGTCCATGCCGCGCCCAAAGCCCTGGTAGGCCACGGTGGAGTCGGCGAAGCGGTCGCAGAGCACCACGGCCCCGGCCTCAAGGGCCGGGCGCACCACCTGGGCCACGTGCTGGGCGCGGTCGGCCAGGTACAGGAAGAGCTCGGCCTGGGGCGTCAGGTCGCGGTTGTCCAGGGACAAGAGCACGCGCCGAAGCTCCGCGCCGATGCGGCTGCCGCCCGGTTCGCAGGTCACGAGCACGCGCCGCCCCAGAGCCTCCAGGTGCTCCTGGAGCAGGGCGATCTGGGTGGACTTGCCCGTGCCTTCGATGCCTTCAAAGGTTATGAACATGAGAGCCTTGGGGTTTCCGGAGCGTTGGCGGCCGTTGGTTGCGCCGGGCGGTACAGGCCGAGCAGGGCCTTGCGGTCGAGCATGCCGAGGATCTTTCCGGTGGCCTGGTCCAGCACGGGCAGTTCGTCCAGCCCGGTGTCGAGCATGGTCAGCAGGGCCTCGTAGCCGTCAGCATCGGGTGCCACAAAAACAGGGGGGCGCGCAACCTCCTTCACCACCACGAGGTCGAACAGGCAGGTCTCGTAGAGCACCTCACGCAGGTCGGACAGGGTGGTGATGCCGGTCAAGGCCCCTTCGGCGTTGAACACGGGGTAGCACAGGGCGCGGGAGCTTGTCACCAGCCCGCGCAGGTCGCCCAGCTTGGTGGATTCCAGAAGCGTCGGCGGGGGCGGGGCCAGGGGCAGCTGCGCCACCTTGCGGCCCTTGAGCAGGTTCACCGCGGCCTCGTGGGTGTGCGCGTGGGAGGCCAGTTTGTTGGGCAACTGGTTGTTGTAGAGCGAAATGTTGCGGGAGAGCAGCAGCCCGCAGCCCGTGGCCAGCATGAGCGGCACCAGCAGGCCGTACGTGCCGGTGATCTCGCAGGTCATGACCAGCGGGCCGAGGGAGGCCCCGGTGGCGCAGGAGAAGAACACCGACATGCCCACGATGCCGAAGGCGGCCGGTTTGGTGATGATGTCCGGGAAATAGGTCTGGAACAGGGTGCCCACGGCGGTGCCGGTCATGCCGCCCACGTAGAGCGAGGGGGCGAACATGCCGCCGCTCATGCCCGAACCGATGGTCAGGGCCGTGTCCACGGTCTTGCCCAGGGCCAGCAGGCCCAGGGCCAGCAGGGGCAGGTCGCCGCGCAGGGCCAGCTCCACCCACTCCAGGCCGCCGCCCAGGAGCTGGGGGAAGAGCATGCCCACGATGCCGGCCATGAAGCCGCCCAGGGCGGTGGCGCCGACCACCCCGATGCGTTGCCGCAAGGGGGCGAAGAAGTGGTACTTGGCCCGGCGGAAGCCCCAGACAAAGGCCCAGGCCGCCATGGAGCAGGCCACGGCGAGCAGCGCATAGAAGGGCAGCTCGCTCACGCTGCTGAGCTTCAGGTCCGGCACATGGAAGATGGGGTCCGTGCCGTAGAAGATGGTGAACACGGAATAGGCCGTGGTGGAGGAGAACAGGGCCGCCAGCAGGGAGTCGGCCTCGAAGTCTTCGCGGTAGATGACCTCGATGGCCGTGAGCGCGCCGCCGAGGGGTGCGCGGAAGATGGCCCCGAGCCCGCCCGCCGCTCCGGCCAGGAGCAGGGTCCGGCGCTCACGGGCGGTAAGCTTCAGCCTGTCGGCCAGCCAGGACGCCGCCCCGGCTCCGATGAGTGAGATGGGTCCTTCCTGGCCAGCGCTGGCGCCGCTGGCGATGGTCAGGATGGCGCCGACACCGCGCACGGCGGTGATGCGCTTGTTGATGCGGCCAGTGGGGCCGTGGAAGGCGCGGATCATGATGTCCGTGCCGTCGGTGCCCAGGTCCGGGCTGTCCGGCAGCAGGGAGCGCATGCACAGGCCGATGAGCGCGCCGGTGGCCGTGGTCATGAGCGGGATGTAGAGCGGAGAGGCGGTCGAGGCGGTGAGCGCGGACAGGCCGTGGCTGGGCATGGGCGTGCCGGCGATGCGGCCCAGCAGCAGCTCCTGCAGGGCGTTCAGGGCGCCATAGAAACCCACGGCCAGAAGTCCGGAAATGGCGCCGATGACGCAGCCCAGGACGATGATGCGCAGGGCGTCGCTGGTGTGCAGGCCGGTGAAGATCGAAAAGAGCCGTCTGGCCAGCCTTGTGGCGGTCATCTTCGGTCCGGCTGTCGAGGCGTCATCCATGTGTCACCCTTTGAAAACATGGGGTCTGCGGGCCCAGGACGGATGGAGCTATTCCGACCCCAGCGGCAGGAGCAGGATGCGGGCATCGGGCTTGTGCGCCTCGGCTTTGGCGTGTGCGCCCTGGGTCTCCAGGGGGGCCGGGGTGTGCGCGGGACGGTAGAGGAAGCGGTCCAGGTAGCGCTGGAAGGGCGTCCAGGCCGGCGCCTCGCCCTCGATGTCGCCGTAGGCCCCGCTGATGGTGTTCATCTTGGCGTCGATGTTGTCCGCGAAGTGCAGGATGAAGGCCTCCGCCGTCTTGGGACGCCTGGGCGCACCGAACTCGTACTCGCCATGGTGGCTGATGATCAGGTGCTTCAGGTGCAGGACGAGCGCCGGGTCAAGGTCGCGAGCCTTGGCCAGAAAGCCCTCCACGTGCTCCAGGCCGAGCTGGACGTGGCCCAGCAGGCGGCCCTCGTCGGTGTAGTCCGTGGTCAGGCCGCTTGAGAGCTCCCAGGCCTTGCCCAGGTCGTGCAGGATGGCCGCCACCAGCAGCACCTGGCGGTCCAGGCGCGGGTAGAGGTCGCACAGGGCCAGACAGGTGCGGGCCACGCAGAGCGTGTGCTCAAGCAACCCGCCGACATAGGCGTGGTGCACGGTCTTGGCCCCGGTGGCGGGCAAAAGGCGCGCGCGGATCTCCTCGTCGTTCAGGATCTTCTTCATGAGGCTGCGCCAGGGCTTGTGGGTCAGCTCGCGGCGGCACAGGTTCTCGATCTCGGCTAAAAGTTCGGCGGGCTTCACCGGGCTGGGCGGCAGGAACTCCGCCGGGTCGACCTCGGCCTCGGGCACCAGGGCCAGCTGGTCGATGGTCAGCTGGCACTTGTCGCGGTAGTTGGCGGCCAAGCCGCGCACGCTGACGAACAGCCCGGACGTGAGGGCCGGATGCTGCTGCGACAGCGGGCTCCAGACCTTGGCGTCCATCTGGCCGGTGGCGTCCTGCAAAACCAGGCTCCAGTACGGTCCGTTGCGCGACTGGCCGGTGCGGGCGTCGGCCAGGAGAAAGGTGTCCTGTATTGTCTGGCCTGGGCTAATGTCCCGTATGTACACGGCTTTCGCGATCACGGCCTTGCCTTCTCCCTCGTGTTGGGGTAGTTCGAACCTACCGCGTCCAGGCGGCGGCGGGTTTGCTCTGAATCGATTTCATTGCCCCCGACGGCCCGGATTGTCAAACCGAAGGGTGAAATATCGCCTGCCAGGGGGTTCTCATGCGCATCCTGCTTACCAACGACGACGGCATCCAGGCCGTGGGCCTGCGGGCCATGCACAAGGCGCTGGTCGCCTGCGGCCACGACGTGCAGGTGGTGGCGCCCATCACCGAGCAGTCTGCCGTGGGCCACGCCATCACCCTCTCCTCTCCCTTGCGGGTGAAGGAGTTCCGCGAGGAGGGCTTCTTCGGCCTGGGGGTTTCCGGCACCCCGGCCGACTGCGTGAAGCTGGCCATCTCCACCCTGATCAAGCCCGCGCCGGAGCTTGTGGTTTCGGGCATCAACGCCGGGGCCAACGTGGGCGTGGACATCATGTATTCCGGCACGGTCTCCGCCGCCACGGAGGGCGCGCTCATGGGCTTTCCGGCGCTCGCCGTGTCCATGGACGACCACAACCCCACGGAGCTGTCCGGCCAGGCCGCCTACACCGCCGCGCTCCTGCCCCGGCTGCCCTTTGCCAGCCTGCCGGGGAAGTGCGTGCTCAACCTGAACTTCCCCAACCTGCCCATGGCCCAGGCCAGGGAGCTGCGCATTTGCGCGCACACCCGCATGGCCTACACCGACTGGTACGAGGAACGCCTGGACCCGCGCGGCCGCAAGTATTATTGGATGTGCGGGGAGCTCAAGCCCGAGGGCATCAGCCCGGGGCGTGACCGCAGGCTCTTGTCCGAGGGGTTCGTCACCCTGACGCCTCTGCGCTTCGACTTCACGGACCACGAGACCCTGGCCCTGCTGGAATCAAAGATTTTGTAAGGTATATTGACAGAATTCGCCCTGCATGCCAAGAATATGTACTGATTGCACGAGTAAAACCACACTACGCCCTTTCGAGCCCTCAAGGAGGAGTCCATGCCGCTCGTATCACCCAAGGAAATGTTCCAGAAAGCCTATGCCGGGGGCTATGCCATCGGCGCCTTCAACGTGAACAATATGGAGATCGTCCAGGGCATCATGGAGGCGGGCAAGGCGGAGAACGCGCCGCTCATCCTGCAGGTATCCGCCGGGGCGCGCAAATACGCAGGCCAGGTCTACATCATGAAGCTCATGGAGGCCGCGCTGATGTTGGCCGACCTGCCCGTGGTGCTGCACCTGGACCATGGCCCGAGCTTCGAGCTGTGCCGCGACGTCATCGACGGCGGCTTCACCTCGGTCATGTACGACGGCTCGCACCTGCCCTACGAGGAGAACATCGCCGAGACCAAAAAGGTCGTGGAATACGCACACGCCCGCGGCGTCTGGGTCGAGGCCGAGCTGGGCCGCCTGGCCGGCGTGGAGGACGACGTCCACTCCGACGAGCACATCTACACCGACCCGGACCAGGCCAAGGACTTCGTGACCCGCACCGGCTGCGACTCCCTGGCCATCGCCATCGGCACCAGCCACGGCGCCTACAAGTTCAAGGGCGAGGCCAAGCTCGACTTCGCGCGCCTGGAAAAGGTCAGCCAGCTTCTGCCCGGCCTGCCCATCGTGCTGCACGGCGCGTCCAGCGTGCCCCAGGAATTCGTGGAGATGGCCAACAAATACGGCGGCAACATCCCCGGCGCGCGCGGCGTGCCCGAGGATCTGCTGCGCAAAGCCGCCAGCATGGCCGTGTGCAAGATCAACATCGACACGGACATCCGCCTGGCAATGACCGCCACCATCCGCAAGCATTTCGTGGAGAACCCGGCGGACTTCGACCCCAGGCAGTACCTGGCCCCGGCCCGCACGGCGGTCAAGGAAATGGTCCAGCGCAAGATCAAGAACGTCCTCGGCTGCTCCGGCAAGGCCTAGGGGCGCAACACCGCAAGGAGAGAGAAAATGGCGATGAAAGTTGGCATCAACGGTTTTGGCCGCATCGGCCGCTGCCTTACCCGCCTCCTGGCCGACGTGAAGGACGTCGAGCTGGTGGCCATCAACGCGCGGGCCGAGAACAAGGACCTGGCGCACCTGCTCAAGTACGACTCGGTGCACGGCCGTTTCCTGCGCGTGGAGCCCAACGACAAGGGCATGCTCATCGACGGCCGTCAGGTTGTGGTGACCAGAAACCTCGCCGGTGAATGGAAGTGGGGCGAGCTCGGCTGCGACCTGGTCATCGAGTCCACGGGCAAGCTGAACGACCGCGCCAGCTGCGAAAGGCACATCGCCTGCGGGGCCAGGAAGGTCATCGTGAGCGCGCCCGGCAAGGAGATGGACTCGACCATCGTCATCGGGGTCAATGATGCCGACTTGAAGCCTGACCACAGATTTGTTTCCAACGCCTCCTGCACCACCAACTGCCTGGCCCCGGCCGCCAAGGCCCTGAACGACGCCTTTGGCGTCAAGCACGGGCTCATGACCACCATCCATTCCTACACCATGGACCAGCGCCTGCACGACGGCTCGCACAAGGACATCCGCCGCGGCCGCGCAGCAGCCGTGAACATGGTGCCCACCACCACGGGTGCGGCCAAGGCCGTGTCCCTGGTCATTCCGTCGCTCAAGGGCAAGCTCGACGGCTTCTCCGTGCGCGTGCCCACCGCAGACGTGTCCCTGGTGGATCTGGTGTGCGAGGTGGAGCGCCCCACCACCAAGGAAGAGGTCAACGCCGCGCTCAAGGCCGCGTCCAATGAGAGCTTCGGCTACACCGAGGAGCTGCTCGTTTCCTCGGACTTTCTGGGCAGCACCTTTGGCGGTGTGGTGGACGCCGGGCTCACCACGGTCATGGACCAGACCCAGGTCAAGGTCATCGTCTGGTACGACAACGAGGCCGGGTTCACGCACCAGCTCGTGCGTCTCATCCGCAAGGTGGCGGCCTTCGGCTAGCCCGCAGCCAATCTCAAGGTAAAGCAGGGGAGGGTGCAGACCCATCCCCTTGCTTCACCTTGGGGCGTTTGTCCTGCCCCTTGGGTCTTCCCCTCCCGTTCAGGGGAGCAAAATTTTTCCAGGAATCCTTTCTGCTGGCTATCTCGTACTCGTGGGTATATTCTCGTTATAAATCATGGAGGATCTATGAGCACAATACCAGACAGGTTTGAACGGTATTTCCGCACGCTGTCGGCTGTGGCCCAGGCTGTGAACTCCAGCCTCGAACCCGGCACAGTCCTCGCTTCCGTTACGGAACAGATCGCTTTGGCCCTGGACGCCAAAGGCTGCACCCTGCGCCTGCTGGACAGGTCCGGCAAGCGGCTGCTTTCGAGCGCCTCCTACGGACTTTCCAAGGAATACTTCCGCAAGGGGGCGGTGGATCTGGAGCACAGCGAGGTGGACCGCGAGGTCATTGCCGGCAAGAGCATCTTCATCCCCAACGCCCAGAACGACCCGCGCTTCCAGTATGGCGAAGCGGCCAAGAAGGAGGGCATCGTCTCCGTGCTGGTGACGCCTCTCATGGTCGAAGGCAAGTCCATCGGCCTCTTGCGCATCTACACCGGCTCGCACCGCGATTTCGATGACCTGGAGAAGGATTTCCTTCAGGCCGTGGCGGCTTTGAGCGCCGTGGCCATCGAAAATGCCCGTTTGCACCAGTCCCTGAAAACGGATTACGAGATGCTGGCCTCCTACGAGCACCGCATCTTCGAAGACTAGGGGGGCCGTGTATGAGCTTGCGCATCGGCATCAACGGCTTCGGCCGCATCGGCAGACAGGTCCTCAAGGCCATCTATGACAACCACAAGGACGTTTGCAGCGTCGTGGCCCTAAACGACCTCTACGACGTGAACACCAGCGCGCACCTGCTGGAATTCGACTCCACCTACGGCAGGTCCCCCCACCATGTCTCTGTCAACGAATCCGGGGGCATCAAGTATGGCGACTGGGACATCGCCTGCTTTGCCGAGCGCGACCCGCGCAACCTGCCCTGGGGCGACCTCGGGGTGGACATCGTCATCGAATCCACGGGCCTGTTCACCACCGGCCCCAAGGCCCGGGCGCACATCGACGCCGGAGCCAGGAAGGTCATCATCTCCGCCCCGGCCAAGGAAGAGGACATCACCATCGTGCTTGGCGTCAACGAGCACCTGTACGATCCGCAGAAGCACAACATCGTGTCCAACGCCTCCTGCACCACCAACTGCCTGGCCCCGGCCGTGAAGGTCGTCAACGACGCCTTTGGCGTGCTCAACGGGTTGATGTGCACCATCCACAGCTACACCAATGACCAGCGCATCCTGGATCAACCGCACAAGGACCTCCGGCGCGCCCGTGCTGCGGCCCTGAGCATCGTGCCCACCTCTACCGGCGCGGCCAAGGCCGTGGCCCTGGTCATCCCGGAGCTCAAGGGCAAGGTGGACGGCTATTCCCTGCGCGTGCCCACGCCCACCGTCTCCATCGTGGATTTCGCCTGCACCCTCAAAAATCCCACGGACACCGCAACCTTGCGCGCCAAGCTCAAGGCCGCCAGCGAAGGCCCCCTCAAGGGCATCCTGGGCTTTTCCAGCCGTCCGCTGGTGTCTGTGGACTTCCGGGGCGACTCGCGCTCCAGCATCATCGACGAAGAGTACACCGTGGTCTCCGGCTCCGGTCTGGCCAAGATCGTCGCCTGGTACGACAATGAATGGGGCTATTCCTGCCGCGTGGCGGATCTCATCAAGCTCATGGCCGACAAGGGTATGTAAAGGGGGGAGGCACCATGCGTTACCTCAAGGACATCGACATCAAGGGCAAGAAGGTGCTCATCCGCGTGGACTACAACGTGCCGCTTGACGGCACGCGGGTGACCGACGACACACGCATCCGCGAGAGCCTGCCCACCTTGCGCCATATCCTTTCCGGCGGCGGCGCTGCGGTCATCTGCTGCCACCTGGGCCAGCCCAAGGGCGAGGTGAAGCCGGAGCTCTCGCTTGCGCCGGTGGCCGCGCATCTGGCCGGGCTCCTCGGCCTGAGCGTGCCCCTCGCCGCCGACTGCGTGGGGGCGGAGGTCAAGGGGCTCATCGCGAAGCTTGAATCCGGCGCGGTGCTCATGCTGGAGAACCTGCGCTTCCACAAGGCCGAGACCTCCAAGGATGTGGCCGAGCGCGAGGCCTTCGCCAAAGAGCTCATGGCCGGGCTGGACGTCTACGTGAGCGACGCCTTTGGCGTGGCCCACCGGCCCAACGCCTCGGTCACCGAGGCCCCGAAGTTCGCGCCCATCGCCTGCGCGGGCTTTCTCATGGAAAAGGAATGGCGGTACCTGCACGGCAACCTGACGAACCCCGAGCGGCCCTATGTGGCCGTGTCCGGCGGGTCCAAGGTTTCGAGCAAGCTCGGCCTCCTGAAAAATCTGCTCGGCAAGGTCGACCACCTGATCATCGGTGGGGCCATGGCCAACACCTTCCGGCTGGCCCAGGGCATCGACATGGGCGACTCGCTCGTGGAGCGCGAGCTCCTGGACGAGGCCCGGAGCATCCTGGAAGCCGCAGCCGACAACCACACGCACATCCACCTGCCGGTGGACTTCGTGCTCGCCAAGGGCCTCAAGGACGCCGCTCCTGCCGTGGCCTCGCACACCGGCCCGGTGCCTGCGGGCCTGATGGCCCTGGACATCGGCCCCAAGAGCGTTGTGGCCTTCGCCGCAGTGCTTAAGGGCGCGAAAACCGTGGTCTGGAACGGCCCCATGGGCGCGTTTGAGAATCCGGCCTTTGCCGCAGGCTCCATCGGCGTGGCCAAGGCCATCGTGGCGTGCGGCGCCGTGAGCATCGCGGGCGGCGGCGACACCGACGCCGTGGTGCACCAGGCCCACCTGGGCGAGCGCTTCAGCTTCATCTCCACGGGCGGCGGCTCGTTCCTGGAGTTCCTGGAGGGCAAGGAGCTGCCTGGCTTCAAGGCCCTGGAGGAGTGCTCCTAGGGGGGCTACCCGCAGCGTCGCCCTCCGGGCTTCGCCGTCAAGCGGTTCGGTCCAGGCCTATGCGCAAGCGTGTTCTCCCTGGTCCCAAAGCGGTTCTCTTTGCGCCAGAAGACCATTGCAAGCAGCTGGGAACAGCTCCGAAACCGCAACGACATGTCCTGAAAAACAATCCCCCGCCCTGGCGCTGTGCCGGGGCGGGGGATTTAAATTGCGGGCAAGGCTTAAGCCGTCCAGCCCTCAGGCGCGGTCCGGGAACAGGGCGGTGCCAGCGGCCAGCAGGCGGTCCAGGTCCAGGCCCAGGGGCACCATGCGCTCCTTGATGAGCGCGATCTCGTCGCCGGGGTCGGCGAGGGGGTAGTCGCTGCCGAAGAGCAGGCGCTCCGCCGGGTGGCGGGCCATGAGCAGGCGCAGGGTGTCGTCGCGGATCACGCGCAGGGAGCTGGAGGTGTCCATGTACACATCCATGCCCGCCAGGTGCTCCACGGCGAAGTCCCAGTGCTGGTAGCCGCCCAGGTGCGCGGCGATCATCACCGGGCCGGGGAACGTGCGCCGCAGCCGGGCCATCTTGATGGGGCAGGAGGGGTTTTGTTCCGGCGGGAGCGTGTCGCCCACGTGGACCATGAGCATGAAGCGGCTGCCGATCATCTCCATGAGCGCATAGAACTTGGGGTCGTCGAGGAAGAAGCCCTGGAAGTCCGGGTGGAACTTAAGCCCGATGACGCCCGCGCGCTCCAGCCGGTCCAGCTCCTTCTCCGGTTCGGGGTAGTCCGGGTGCAGGGTGCCGAAGGCCGTGATGCGCGTGGACTCGCGCATGAGCGAGAGCGCCCAGTTGTTGGCCGGGACGACCTGGGAGGGGTCGGTGGCGGCGGTGTGCACCACCACGCGGTCGATTCCGGCCTGGTCGGCGCGGGCCAGCAGGTCGCCGAGCAGGCCCGTGCCCTGGGGCCGGATGCCGTAGTGGTCCTCCAGATGCGCCACGGCCTTGTGGGCGATCTTGGGGTGGAAGACGTGGCAGTGGGTGTCTGTGAACATAATGGAAGCTCCTGGAAGCATTGCAGAAGACGTAATTTTACGCCGATACGCGCCAGGGGCAAGGGGAAATGTGCGAGGGAGTGCTTACTGCTGTCCGTCGGGGGGGCGTTCGCAGAGCTCGCGGAACCAGCCGGGCACGGCCACGAGCTTGCCTTCCCCGTTCACGATGGGGTGCTCGGTGTAGCCCTGGGCGCGCAGCTGGGTGCGGTCCTCGCTCCAGAATTCGTACACGATGCGCATGGACGCCCGGCCCCAGCCGGACACGCCGCAATGGACCCAGAGCAGGTCGTCGTAGCGCGAGGGCGCGCGGTAGCGGCACCAGGCCTCGCGCACGGGCAGGATGACCCCGCGCTGCTCCACGATGTTGTAGCCCATGCCGCGCTCGCGCAGGAACTGGCTGCGGGCGCGCTCGAAAATGTGCAGGTACTCCGCGTAGTAGAGCACGCCCATGGCGTCGGTTTCGCCGTAGGACACGCGGTGGGGGTACCAGGTGTCGGCGGTGGGGAAGACCTTGGGGAACTCCATGCTCAGGACCCCAGCTGGCGCAGCGTCCAGTGCAGCAGCTCGTGCCCGGCCTCGATGACCAGGCCGGTGGAGCGGGCCTGGGCCTCGCTGAAGGCTGTGACCCCGGAGTCCTCGCAGCCTGTCGGGTCGCAGCTGGGCCGCCAGAGCAGGAAGGGCACGGCGTCGGGCGTGTGGGTCTTCTCGGCGATGGGCGTGAAATGGTCGCAGGTGATGACAAAGGCCACGTCCTGCCCGGCCAGGGCCTGGCGCAGGGGGGCCACGATGCGCGCGTCGAAGCGGCGGATGGCCTCGGTCTTCTCGGCCGCATTGCCCGCGTGGCCGCACTCGTCCGGGCCCTCCAGGTGCACGAAGGCGAAGTCGCCGCGTTCCAGGAACGCAAGCGCCGCGTCCACCTTGCCCTGGTAGTTGGTGTCGATGAGGCCCGTGGCGCCCGGCACCTCGATGACCTCCATGCCCGCGGCACGGCCCAGGCCGCGCACCAGGTCCACGGCGGAGATCACCGCGCCGACGCGGCCGAAGGTCTTGCGGAAGTCCGGCAAGAACAGCGGGCGGCCCTGGCCCCAGGGCCAGATGGAGTTGGCCTTGGTGCCCTTGGCGGTCTCGGCCAGGCGTTCCTCGGCCAAAAACAGCAGGTCCCACATGCGCGCCGAGCGCGAGAACTCGCGCATGTCCGCGTGCAGCGATTTCCCGGTGATGTCGTGGGGCGGGCTGATCTTGAGCCCGGCCTCGTCCTCCACGGCCCCGCCCTTGTGCACCAGCAGGTGCCGGTACTGCACGCCGGGGTGGAACTGGAAGGTCTCGTCGCCCAGGCGCTCTTCCAGGTCGCGCACCAGCGGCGCGGAGACCTCGGTGGTGATGTGCCCGGAGGAGTAGTCGAGCATCTTGCCTGCGGGCGAAAGCTCGCTCACGTTGACCAGGTTCATGCGCCAGACGAGGTCGTCCGGGTCCAGCGCAAGCCCCTGTGCGGCGGCCTCGATGGGGCCGCGCCCGGTGTGGTGCTTGGCCGGGTTGAAGCCGAGCAGCGACATGTTGGCCACGTCCGAGCCGGGCGCCATGCCCTCGGGGATGGTCTGGCACACGCCGACAACGCCGGAGGCGGCCAGCTCGTCCATGTTCGGGGTGGCGGCGGCCTCCAGGCAGGTCTTGTCGCCGGGCATTTCACCAGCCCAGCCGCCCATTCCATCGGCGATGAGAAAGAGGAGTTTCATGCGCGTCCGCTCGCCCGTGTTAGAGGATGGGGAAGTGCACGGTGGGCCGAACGGTGAAGGGCGAGGCGTCGATGGTGCGCACGGTCTCGGCCACGGCCTTGGCGCGCGCGTTGTGCGTCAAAAAGACGATGGGCACGTCTGCGGCGGACATGTCGCCCTTTTGCACGGCCTGGGCGATGGAGATGCCGTGCTCGGCCATGGCGTGGGCGATGGCGGCCATGACGCCCGGCCGGTCGGCCACGGAGAAGCGGAAGTAGTGCATGGACACGGCCTCGTCCGAGGGCAGGATGTCCGCCGGGGCGAGCGGCTTGTTGCCGAAGCCGGTGTTGTCGAAGCGCCAGCCCGGCGTGGCCAGGCCCCGGCAGATGGCCATGATGTCGGCCATGACCGCGCTGCCCGTGGGCAGGTCGCCCGCGCCCTGGCCGTGGAGCATGATGGGCCCGACGGCGTTGCCCTCCACCCGCACGGCGTTGAAGTTGCCGCCCACCCGGGCCAGGAGGAAGGTGTACTTGACGAGCGTGGGCTGCACGCTGGCCTCGATGCGGCCGTCGACCTCACGCGCCTGGGCCAGGAGCTTGATGCGGTAGCCGAACTCGCGCGCCAGCTCAATGTCCAGCGGCGTGACCTCGGTGATGCCGCGCACGGGCACGCGGTCCAGCGGGAAGTCGCGGCCGTAGGCCAGGCGGATGAGCACCACGAGCTTATGGGCCGTGTCCAGGCCCTCGATGTCGTAGGTCGGGTCGGCCTCGGCATAGCCCAGGTCCTGGGCCTGCTTCAGGGCCTTGGCGAAGTCCAGGTGGCTGGTGGTCATCTCGGAGAGGATGTAGTTGGCCGTGCCGTTCATGATGCCGACCAGGCGCTCGATGCGGTTGGCCCCCAGGCTCTCGCGCAGGGTCTGCACGATGGGGATGCCCCCGGCCACGCTGGCCTCGAAGAACAGGCCCAGGCCCTTTGCGGCCGCGAGCGCCGAGAGCTCCGGCCCGTGCAGGGCCAGCAGGTGCTTGTTGGCCGTGACCACGTGCTTGCCCGCAGTGAGCGCGCGGGTGATGAGGTCGCGCGCGGTGTCGATGCCGCCCATGAGCTCCACCACCACGTCGAGGCCCGGATCGTTCACCAGGTCGTCGACATTGTCGGTGAAGCGCACCGAGGAATCGAGGCTCACGGCGCGCTTCTTGGCCAGGTCGCGCACGAGCACGGTCTTGATGCGGATGTCACGCCCGGTGCGCGCGCGGATGACCTCGCCGTTCTCCTGGAGGATCTTGGCCAGGCCTGAACCGACTGTGCCGAATCCGGCGAGCCCGAGGCGCAACGTTTCCATGGTGCTCCCTATTTGCCGAAGAACTTTTTCAAGTTGCGCGTGGCCTGGTTGATGCGGTGGCGGTTCTCCACCAGGGCGAAGCGCACGTGGTCGTCGCCGTAGTTGCCGAAGCCAAGGCCGGGGCTGACAGCCACCTCGGCCTCGCGCAGCAGGAGCTTGGAGAACTCCACGCTGCCCAGGTGCTTGAACTCGTCGGGGATCTCGGCCCAGACGAACATGGTGGCCTTGGGCGCGGGCACCATCCAGCCCGCGCGGTGCAGGCCCTCGATGAGGGCGTCGCGGCGGTCCTGGTGCACGTCCATGATTTCACGCACGCATTCCTGCGGGCCGTTCAGCGCGGTGCAGGCCGCGATCTGGATGGGCTGGAAGATGCCGTAGTCCAGGTAGCTCTTGATGCGGGTGAGGGCCTGGACCATGTCGCGGTTGCCCACGCAGAAGCCCACGCGCCACCCGGCCATGGAGTAGCTTTTGGTCAGGGAGAAGAACTCCACGGCCACGTCCTTGGCGCCCCTGGCCTGCATGAAGCTCGGGGCCGTGTAGCCGTCGTAGGTGAAGTCCGCGTAGGCGAAGTCGTGGATGATGTACATCCCGTGCTCCTTTGCGAAGTCCACGATCCTCTCGAAATAGGGCACGTCCGCGCAAATGGTGGTCGGATTGTGCGGGTAGTTGATGACGAGCAGCTTGGGCTTGGGCCAGGTCTGCCTCACGGCGATCTGGAGGTCCTCCAGGAAGTCGCGGCCCTTGCCCATGGGGATGCGGCGCACGTCGGCCCCGGCGATGATGGCGGCAAAGGGATGGATGGGGTAGGCCGGGTCGGGCGCGAAAACGACATCGCCGGGGGAAAGCATGACCAGGGCCAGATGCGCCAGGCCTTCCTTGGCGCCCATGGTGCAGACGACCTCCTGGTCGTGGTCCAGCTCCACGCCGAAGCGGCGCAGGTACCAGTTGGCGATGGCCAGGCGCAGGCCCTTGATGCCCTTGGAGGCGCTGTAGCGGTGGTTGCCGGACTTCTGCGCCGCCTCCATGAGCTTCTCCACGATGTGTGGCGGGGTGGGCAGGTCCGGGTTGCCCATGCCCAGGTCGATGATGTCCGCGCCCTGGTGGCGCATCTGCATCTTCAGCTCGTTGACCTGGGCGAAGACATACGGCGGCAGGCGGTGGACTCTGGGAAATTGCTCCATGGCGCGCTCCTTGGCTCCCCGTAGCTGACCGGAGAGGCCCGTAGCTATCCGGAGATGAATGTTCGGTAGGGCGGAACCTTACATGCGCCGGGGGCCTGCTGTCAAAATGAATGATGCCGCAATTGCGGGTTAAGGGCATTGTCCGGTGCTGGCAGGCGTGCTAGGGTGTCGTAAACCGCGCGGAGGTGGAAAATGAGCAAGGAATTGAGCCGCAAGGACTATGCCGCCATGCTGGAAGTGGCCCTGGCCGAGGCCCGCCTGGGGCTTGCCGAGGGCGGAGTGCCCATCGGCGCGGCGCTGTTCGACGACACCGGAAAGCTGCTGGGCCGCGGCCACAACCGCCGCGTGCAGGATGGCGATCCGGCCATGCACGCCGAGACCAGCGCCTTCCGCAACGCGGGCCGCCGCAAGAGCTACCGCGACACCATCATGGTCACCACCCTGGCCCCGTGCTGGTACTGCTCCGGCCTGGTGCGCCAGTTCGGCATCGGCACGGTGGTGGCGGGCGAGAGCGCAACCTTCCAGGGCGGGCTGGACTGGCTTCGGGAGAACGGCGTCGCCGTCATCGACCTGGACAACGCGGAGTGCAAGGCCCTGCTTGGCGGCTTTGTCCTGGCCCGGCCCGAGGTCTGGAACGAGGACATCGGGGTGGACTAGCTTCTGTTCGGGCAGGGTCGGCATGCAGGCCCAAACCCCGCAGCCGGAATATCAGTGTGGACAAGCCCGGCCGCCGGACATAGAGGACCTGGAAGCGCCCGCCCGTGGTGCGCGAACCTGGAGGACCGATGTCCGCGCCTTCCCCCACCGGCTCCTGCCAAGAGCCGCAGAGCAGGCTTTCCAGCCTGTCCCGCTCCTTCCGCCATCGCGACTACCGCCTGTTCTTCACCGGCCAGTTCATCTCCCTGGTGGGCACCTGGATGCAGCAGACCGCCCAGTCCTGGCTGGTGTACCGCCTCACGGGGTCGAGCTTGAGCCTCGGGCTGGTGGGCTTCGCCGGGCAGTTCCCGGTATTCGTTCTGGGCATCTTCGGCGGGGTCATGGCCGACAGGCTGAACCGGCGCTCCCTGCTGGTGGCCACCCAGGCCGCCGCCCTGCTGCAGGCCGTGGCCCTGGCCTGGCTCACCTTCGCCGGGCGCATAGAGGTCTGGCAGGTGATGGTCCTGGCCACCTTCCTGGGCATCGTCAACGCCGTGGACATCCCCACCCGCCAGTCCTTCATCGTGGACCTTGTGGGCAAGCAGGACCTGCACAACGCCATCGCGCTGAACTCCTCCATGTTTAACTCCGCGCGCA
>Ga0209800_10002336_pt1 | contig 16985 bp, 13 predicted proteins | sample Higcelweek8metaG_FD_187174 | JGI IMG/M metagenome (GOLD analysis project Ga0209800, IMG submission 187174) | Freshwater pond sediment microbial communities from the University of Edinburgh, under environmental carbon perturbations - High... | ecosystem: Environmental > Aquatic > Freshwater >...
TGCCGGACGGCGCATCCCGGCTCGATGCCGTGAGAGCAGTTGCGGAATCTGCAGCTTTTCGCGAGATCGGCGATATCGCGAAAATTGAGTTCGACGGCATCGCCGTCGGCCCACAGCTGCAGTTCTCGAGTCCCCGGGGTATCGATCAGCATTGCCCCTGAACGGTGAAAAATGAGGTCGCTCCATGTGGTGGTGTGGCGTCCTTTCCCCGTTATTTCACTCACACTTGAGGTCGGCAGGATCTCTCCGCCGAACAGGGTGTTGATCAGTGTTGACTTGCCCACGCCTGATGAGCCCAGAAAGACGACCGTTTTGCCCGCAAGAAGATAGCGGGAGAAAATATCCATATTGAAGCCGGTCGCCGCACTCACGCCGTGCACCGCACAGCTGCCGGCGATCCTCCTGGTGTTTTCCACCTGCTCATCGAATGAGGCGCACAGATCCGCCTTGTTGAGAATTATCACCGGCTCCGCGCCGCTTTCATAGGCGAGAGTCAGATATCTCTCAATACGGCTCAGTCTGAAGTTGTCATCCAGACCGGTGACAATGAAAATCGTGTCCATGTTGGCCGCGATAACCTGCTCTTCGGTCGACCCGCCGCAGACAATTCCATTGCGGATTTTTCTTCCGCCGGAAATACTCTGTTTTCGCGCAAAAAAACTTTTGCGCGCAAGCCTCCTGGTGATCACGGCGCAATTTGGCAGCTCGAAGTTACGCACCGCGACCCAGTCGCCCACTACCGGGTAGTCGACATTTGTGCTGCTCTCATAATGAAATTTTCCCGAGAGCCTTGCCCCGTTTGTTCTGCTGCAGGCAAAGATTGTATAGTTTCCCTTCTGCCGGTTGATCACACGTGCCGCAAGCTCTCCCTCCTGTCTGCCTTCGTCGAAATACTGCTGAAATTGCTGATCCCATCCCGCGTCGATGGGACAATTATGTACGCCGCTGATTGCATCTGTTGAATGCTCAGGTATCATCTGATTATCTCCATGTTTAATTGGGCTGATGCGAATCCCGTAATTGAGTGTTTGTCCCGGATTCGGCGGGGCGAAAACGAATCAATACAGCAAGTGTCGCAACAATAAAAATAGTCAGGCACAATTTTGAATAAAATGTGCCCGGGAATAACGGCTCTGACGCAGAGCCCGGTGTCATCATCCGTACCGGAGAGCGGAGCTAAAAAGAGCCGACAGCAAAGCGCGCCGCGGGAACGGACATGACAATTGAATTGATTTTAATTCGGATTTTCAGGGATACGACCGGAGAATAGAGAGGTGACGAGGTGCGCAGAATAAATGATCTGCAATCTGGTATTGATATAACCCGGTTCTCTCTAGCGGACGCTCTGATCCTTCGTGTAATATTTTTCTGCCATAATTGCCGTCCTTCGCGCATTGAGCGCGCGCTTTTGATTTGATTACGTCTGACTCTGGACCGCAAAGAGCCTTTGTCAACTCATTTTGTCCGCAGCGGTTCAGGAAATCATCAGAATAAATATTCACTCAATGCGCTGTTTCTGTGCAGAGATCTCTTCCGGCGGACCGGTATCGTTACCACATGAAATTGACCAGCTTCGCCTTGCTGTATCCCCCGATTTCACGCTTGAGAATTTCGTCGGTCTGTGCAAGCCTCCGCGTCAGCTCTTTGACCATCCTGCGGGTGTATCCGGGGTTTTTGGCCATCACCCTTTCCAGCGCCTTGAGCGAGTCGATGTAGGTGAGTTTCGCTTTACCTTTTGAGACGGCGTTTGCGCTGCGGGGGGTGTCGTTAAAAAGGGATATCTCTCCGAAGAAATCATTTTTGTTGAGCGTCGCCACCGTGACATTCTTGATGCCGTCATCGATCGTTATCTCTACTTCACCCTCGAGAATAATGAACATGCGGCGCTGCGTATCGCCGGCCTTGATGATATACTCGCCGTTTTTACAGGAAATGATTTTTTTCGCCATAGCGCTGACTCCTTTCACTCTTATTTTCGAGCTTACCAGAAAAATTGTCGCTTTGATCCATTTATTTCACGTATGCAATAAAATATTTATGCTGAAAACGGCAAATTAATGTGTTGAACTGTAGAGACCATAAAATCATAGAGACGAAATTCCATTTGATAGCGGTGATATGCCATGAATGTTGTGCAAAAAATTCTGCAGCTTGTTATTCCGGTCTGCCTGCTTGCCGCATGCGATCAGATGCCCGAAAAGGTGTTTCTCGAGACTGAATCGATTGAGACCGGAGAGATTCTGAGTCTCACTGTCGAGGGTAAGACCGGTAATTACTTTGTTTTCGCTCCCGAAGAAGATTCCGCCGTCTATGAGATAACCCTTTCCAGCATGGATGCGGATTTCGATCTGGTTCTCGGCACGTATGAAACCGGCACCCCTCTTTCGCTGCTCCCCGTCCAGTATACCAGCAAGAACATGGGAATCGGCGATGAGTCCATCGAGGCCGAACTGGATTCCTCGAAATCATACCTCATAGAAGTGTGGAATTATTCAGAGAGCACCGGCAAGTGCAAGGTGACAGTCGAAGGGAAAACGCGGCAGTGATGATGAGTAAACCCTTCATGTGCATGCATACTCCCGGCGGATCCGGCGGCAGATGCGCTGCCGGCAGAATTGTAATCTCTCTTCTGGGCGTGCTGATCGTCTGCATCTCTTCGCTTCTTTTCGGCGGGGATGGCGCGGAAATAATCTACCGAAGTGATCCTGAATTTCAGTATGCCGAATTCGGCGCGATTGAATCCGGCAGAAACATCACCGGCAATCAGCACGCGGTTACGAGAAGTGAATTCCGCTACCGGATACTCGGATCACTTCCCATTCCGAATGACTCCTTCACCCCCGGGGGGAAAGTTCAGCTTTCACCCGGCGTCACAGCCTTCCATAATTCATATCAGGATACCCGGGGAAACGACAGGCATTACCCCCTGGCGATGATCTACCTGTACGACAAGATGCCGAAAGCTGCAAGTATCACGCTGTTCGGGGGATTAAATGACACGCTGTACAGCAAAATGACCTACAGCATGTGCGCCGCGAAAAGCTCTATCGACGGGGGATCCGGAGTGCTGCATCCCCTCTCCTTTGATTCGTATATGTCGGGCGACTCGCCTGATGAGGGGTATATCTCTTATTCTATGAAGTATCTTTCGGTTACCATCGGGCGCTTCAAGGGGGGGATAGGAAACGGGCTCATGGGAAATCTCTTTCAGAACAGCCTGGCCCCCTATTATGATCAGCTGCAGTTCAGCCTTTACAACAAAACCATCAAGTATTACTTCATGATCGGATTTTCATCTTCTGAATTGACGGATGATGAGTACAAAGTGCAGAACAGTTTAACCAACACTGTCGACTACCAGAAGACCTGGGGCAAGCTTGCCGATAGTACCAGAATCGGGGAGAGAATTTCTGACAGCTCGAAGATTTTCGCCTTTCACCGGGTCGAGTTCTTTCTCTTCGAAAAAATGGTCTTCGGTCTGGGTGAGATGAACCTTATTGGCGGCAATTATCCCACATTGAGCGTTATCAATCCTCTTTCCGTCTATCACGATACCTATGACAGCAGAAGAAGCTATTACTTTTCAACCGATCTGTCGTTCATACCGGCCAAGCGGCATTTTCTTTTTTTGGAACTTCTGTCGAATGAGATCAGAGTGCCCGGCGAACGCAGCGGCGATCCGACGGCACTCGCCTTTCAGGGCGGGTACTGGTATATTCTTCCGCTTGGCAATCCTGTCAAGCACCGGCTGGCGTTCGAATACACACATGTCGATACCTGGACCTATTCTGATTCGGTGCCCTATCTTACGATGTATCAGCGGCAGAAGCGCAGGGAGACTCTCTACGATGTTCCTCTCGGGTACAGTCAGGGGGGGGATTGCCAGCAGTTTTCTCTCATGTATACCGCCCTCTCTCCCGAGGGGTTCAACATCAATCTGAGTGCGACACACCTGCAGAAGGGTGGGGTTCGTTTTACCCTTGATGAAGAGGGGGAAATGCCGTATAAAAAGGCCCACACGTACCGCTTCGGCCCCTCAGGCACAGTTGAAAAATGGTACAGCGGCGAATGCAAGGTCTCTATTCCCGTGAATGAGCGTTTCTCGGTCGGAGTGCTCTGTCACGGCAGCTACATAACGAATTTCAACAACGAGAAAGGCAATAAAGGGTATCTGCTGATGGCCTCACTGAGTTCGACAGTCAAAATTTGAGAGTGGTGCCGTAAACCGGTGTCCCCTTTTATTCAAAATTGAGTTGTCGGGCCGCCTTAACGCGATAGCCGGTCGTCGAAGAACTTCACAAGACGTTCCTGATTCTCTTTTTTCCAGTATCCGGCAGTGTGCTTGCAGCTGAGCTCCCAGAACCACTTTTCGCTGTTTTCAAGCTCTCCATAGAGCTTTTCTCCGAACGGGAAGGGGATGACCTTGTCTTCACGGCAGTGTGAGACAAGAATGGGCAAATCTCTGATTGCCGCGAAATTGTTTATCGGTGCGTACGTATCCGATATGGTCACGCCGACAGGGATGGGGATGCGGACGGCGTTTTTTACCTGAAAGTCCGCAATCTTTTTATATGAAGAGAAGGTGCAGTCCGCCACTACCAGATCGATCTGCTCGCGCTGCGCAAAACCTTCCAGCGCTCCGAGCAGAATGGCCCCGCCGATGGACTGACCGATCACGATCAGGCCGCATCCCTTTTCTTTTTTGAGCGCAGCCGCGTATTCAAGGACAGTAAGCGAGTCATTATATATTGCCTCCGGAGAGGGAGAACCGGTGGATTCTCCGTAGCCGCTGTAATCCCATGAGATCAGATCGTATCCGTAGGCAAGCAGCCACTCGAAGGCCCGGTAGTGGGCGCTGATGTTGCGGGCATTGCCGTGAAAGTGTACGACAACGGCCTTCGGCACCGGCCTTTCGCTTTTCATGTAGACCGAGTGAAGCGTGTTGCCGCTTTTTGAGTGAAGATATACGCGTTCGTATTTTTCGGGAATGCCCTTTTTGTATATGCGGTCATTCGGATAATAAAGCAGTGAGTTGCACGCAAGCAGCAGCAACAGGGCGCTCCCTGAAAATATGGTCAGTATCGTTGATCGTCTCATCGTGTGTAGTACCTGCGAGTTTTTGTTGGCGGCGGCGGAAAGCTTTTACGGGCGGCTTATCCGTCCATACCGCATTGCGTTTGAAAATCATCGAAATCCCACAGCCGCCGGTCGAGCATTTGAGAGAGCCTGATATTCGACAGCGCGCTGAGAAGCGAAGATCGCACTCCGGGAGACTCTTTTTCGAGGCGGTCGACAAGTTCGCGCATGCCCTCGCGCATCGGCCCCTGTCCGCTCGCGCAGCTTCCGCACGATACGACCGGAATCCGCCACTCGTGCGCGAGCGCGATAAGGTCACTTTCGGCGGCGTAGGCCATGGGCCGGATGACGATATTTCTGCTGTCGTCAGAACGCAGTTTCGGCGGCATTGAGGCGATGCGCCCCTCGTAAAAAATATTCATGAGCAGGGTTTCGATCAGATCGTCGCGGTGGTGTCCCAGCGCAATTTTACTGAATCCGTTTTTGTCCGCGTAAGTGTAGAGGATGCCTCTGCGCAGCCTTGCGCACAGCGGACACAGCGCGTCTCCCTCGGGAATCTTTTCTCTGACAAGAGTATAGGTTTTCTCGCGGACGATGGTCAGCGGAAGCCCGTTTTCATGCATGAAACGCTCGAATTCGGCGGTGTCAAAATCGGGCTGTCCCTGGTCTATGAGGACAGGGGTGATGGTAAAACTGAACGGAGCGCGGCGCTGAATTTCGCGCAGCATAAAAGCGAGTATCACCGAGTCCTTTCCCCCCGAAACGGCAACGAGGACACGGTCGCCCTCGTTGAGCATATTGTAATCACATAGCGCTCGAGTAATATCTCTGCGTATTTCGCAGGCGAGGGGGGATGCAGTGTTGACAGCGGTCACGTTTATTGAACCTGAACTTCAAAAAGAGTGAGCGGAAGATCCTTTCCGCGGAGGGTGACCTCGCCGATTGAAACGGCATGATATGGATCTTTAATCTGCATATGATCCAGCGTATCTTTTGAGATGAGAAAATCTTTGCCGCTTCGCGAGCACACCTCTTCGATGCGGGCGGTGGTGTTTATCACGTCGCCCAGGTAACTGATCTCTTTTTTCTCGATGCCTATTTCGCCGATAACGACTCTGCCGCAATGAGCGGCCGCCTTGAATCCGGGAACGGTGCCGAATTTCTTCAGGTAAAATGCCTCTTTCTGTGAAATGATTTTTTTCAGCTCGAAGAAACATTTTACGGTGTCATCATTGTGCCCTGCTTTTTTCATTTTCCAGATGATGATCGCCTCGTCGCCGACATATTTGTATATCTCACCGCGGGATGCGGCAACCGCCTCGCTGAGATCGTAATAGAATTCCTGCAAAAGCGAGAGAAATTTCAGGTGGCCGATTTTTTCGGCGATCGCGGTTGAAGATTTGACATCAAGAAACATGAAAATTTTCTCTTCTTCTCTCGGCCGGTGGTAGACTCCGAAAAAGAGCCTGAAGAGCATCCCCTTACCGAGAAACGAGTTGAGCAGCGAGTACATCTGTATGAGCAGAATTGTCACTCCGATGGACCAGATCGAAATCTGCGTGTCGGGGTGTGTAAGAACTTCGAGAACATCACTCTCTCCGCTGTGGTAGTCGGGTGAAAGATTCATTGTTATGATTACGAGCAGCAGCATTGCGGTGATAAGAGTCAAATTAATTACGGTACTCAGAAGCACATAAAGAATACCGTGCATTCTTTTGAAATATTTGGATATTACGAATATATCGATAAAAAGAACCGTAATAACAGGAACGAAGCCGATCAGAAATGTCGCGGGAATATATGCGGGATTCCATGGCATATCATCAACAAGGGGAAACACGAGAGCCACCCCCGTTCCGAATATCGCCGCAAGAATCAGTGATTTTTTTAAGCGCATCTTCCCGGACGTCCTCATTTTACAACCTCTCCCGCAAATTTACTGCGCCTTATCTTTATTATGTTTTGTCTGCGCGTCGTTCTTCTCGTCGATCATTTCGCCGAGATAATCGGGCAGTTGTATACCCGCCATCTTCGCCACATCCTGCAGCGGAGGAAGGCTTTTTACTATTCCTGAGAGAAAATTGGCGGTGGATCCCCCCTTTTCGCCCGAATCCCAGACGGTCACCTTGTCGATCTTGATATTCTTGATAGCCTCGACCTGAAGGTGAACGATCTGTTCGAGTTTTTCGATCAGAAGAAGTGTTGAGGCAGCCTTCGAATCACCGCTGCAGCTCTGCAGCAGAAACTCGTATCCCTTCGCCTTCGCCTCGAGCACCTGACGTATGCCCTTTGCCTCAGCCTCGTATTTCATCAGGATCGCGTCGGCCTGACCCTTCGCCTCGCGGCGTATTTTTTCCGCTTCGGCTTCGGCGGCGATCTCCGTCTTCTTTTTCAGAACCTCTTCCTGAACGACCTCAACCGCATTGAGGCGCTGCACTTCTGCAAGGTACTGCACCTTCTGAATCTCGACTTCGGCTTCACGTTTGGCAACCTCACTGGTCCTGAGCGCCTGCGCCTGTTTGATCGCAAGCTCCGCGTTGGTAGCGGCAATCGCCGCCTTCGAAAGGTTTTCACCCTGGACCGCCTCGGCCTCCTGCTGTGAGAGGTAGATTCGCTGGTCGGCCTCGGCCTTCTTCTTGCCCTTGACCGCTTCGGCGTCATTTTCGGCGATGCGGATGGTCTGCAGCTTGCTGGCCTCGGACTCTCCGATCATGGCGGATGACTCCTGCTGCTGTACAAATATGCGCTGGTCGGCCTCGGCCTTCTTTTTGCCCTTCTCGGCCTCGGCGGCGTTTTCGGCGACGTGAACGTCCATCTCTTTTGTCGCGAGCGACTTGCCGATGGCGCCGATTTTTTCCTGCTCGGCCACGTCGATGCGCGCGCGGTTGATCGCCTCGGCCGCAGATTTTTTACCGATGCTTTCGATATAGGTGGATTCGTCGGTGATGTCGGTGATATTCACGTTGATAAGGTAGAGGCCGATCTTGTTGAGTTCGGGCTCCACGTTTTTGCGGATCGACTCGAGAAAACTCTCTCTGTCCTGGTTGATCTGCTCGATGGTGAGAGATGCGACGGTCAGGCGCAGCTGTCCGAAGATTATCTCGCGCGACATCTCTTCGATGCGGTCGATCGAGAGTCCCAGAAGCCGGACGGCGGCGTTATTCATGATCGACGAGTCGGTGCTGATGCCGACGGTGAAGGTGCTCGGGACGTTGATGCGGATATTCTGCAGCGAGAGGGCGTTCTGCAGGGGGATGCTGATCGTCATGGGCGTGAGCGACATGAACGAGCACCCCTGAATCAGCGGCCAGATGAACGCGCCGCCGCCGTGAATACACTTCGCTGACTGTCCCTTGCCGACGCGTCCGTAGATGACCAGAATCTGATCCGAGGGACAGCGCTTGTAGCGCGATGCCCAGAACATGGCGAACAATACGAGAATTCCGACAAGAACAAGTACGACCACGGCGATACTGATACCCAGCATGGAGGCCTCCATTAAATTTTGTCTACGATCAGAACATTTCCCTTATAGTAGGTGACCATGACGGTGTCACCGGTTTTAAGCTCGATATTTCTGGCTGATTCGGCCTCGTATTCCACAAGGCGGCCCTGAATAACGATCTGGACTTTCCCCGTTCCCCCCGCGAGTATGCGCTGATAGACGGTGCCCTCTTTGCCGATAGAGTTGCGGATATCGATGGTGCCGTCGGATTCGAGGTGCATGAGCGTAGAGAAGAGTTTCGCGCTCAGATAGAGAGTCAGCGCGCCGATGATAAGGGCGAGCGCTGTCGAGATGAACCCGTTCACCTTCGCGAGGAAATGCGAGAGAAAGCCCATAAGACCGAAGGTGAGAAAAAATCACATCAGCCCCTGCAGTGTGAAAATTTTCAGGCCTTCATTTGAATTGACATCGTGAGAACCGGCGTCGTGATCCGCGCCGGGGTGATCCGCCGAAAAGTCGTGTCCCGAAGGGGCGGAATCGGCCGGGTGAAAATCGCCTCCGTGGGAGGGGGCGTCGATATCGCCGCTGTGCGCGGCGCCGACCAGCTGCAGCACAATTCTGGCCAGAAGCAGCGATGAGCCGATTATGATGCAGACGAGATATATCCAGTCGAGAAGACCGAGAACGCTCATGTAAGAGACCTCCGCCGGAATTTATTGTTCAGCAAAAAATATTAAAAATCTAGCAGACGGCTGCCAAACCGGGGTTTTTCCGGGTTCGGGGGGCAGCCGACAAACAGAATTTTAACATGCATCCTGACTGATACTGCGATGCAGCTGCTCCGCATTTTTTCAGATTTGCTACCAGTCGATTATCAGATACTTTGAAAATTCGATTAGTTGATGACACATAACCGGTGAATTGCAACCATTAATTTTGTCATTCACCTTTGTCGGGACAGGGGGGAGGTGCCCCGGTTCATGTTCTGCCGTAAATCGAAGGCATATGTTTTTTCGTAACTTCTCCCGATCGATACAGTTGCCTTTTTCTCGGGCAAATTATACACGACGGACCATACAGTAAAGAAATCGCCATATATCGTCTTCTGCCTCATTGAGACGGATTCCAACAATTTCATCGCTTCGGTCTCGTGCAATATCCCGTTTGAGGCAACCTGGCGCTGCCTTATCTTTATATAACGAAGATAGCTGTCTCCATAAACATCGTTCGAGACCTTGCCGGTCAAAAAATACTCATCACTCTTTTTCGCAATATTATCCGCGCTGCCGTAGTACCTGAAATTGGTTAATGCCTTGCTATCCCTGTTCAATTCCTGTACCTGGACTTTCCCGTTGATATATTCGATGATTGCCGAATTACCGGAAGAATCTGAAACCAGATAATGCAACGGCACTATCACGTTGTAAATGCTATGGTTATTGAATATACTGACGGCCTGATCGATGTTTTCCGCATTATCGAGAACGAGTCTGATTATCTCGGTCGAAAATGCTATCGGTTTGTCGTTATCGGAGCCGATTCCCAAACAGCCCATGGCGCCAATCGCCAGGCCCTTCTCGTTCATGCCATCCATTGGCAGGAAAATCGAGTACAATAATTTAGAACGCTCCTTCAATGACGTGAATCCGCTTTCTTTCGTGTATCCTAACAGGGAAAGGTCGACAAGGGAGATTGAGGATAGTTTGCTTTTTGGATGTGTGAATAAAACCAATACCGGGCTCTCGGGCCAATCGTGATTTCTTGAAAATAGCGCCTCGTTTTTTTCGTTATAAGCGGTAAATGAGGAGCATGCATTCGATTGTATCCCGATGGAGTCCTTTATCATTTTCAAGTGATCCGCATCGGCATCCCCGTAGTAGTCCATGGATAAAAAGGGAAACGCATCTAGCCGCTTTACGCTCGCTAATGTCGCTCTTTGGTTTTCCGATAAGGCGTCACTATTGATTTCCGGTATGTCCGGCACTTTCATGCATCCGGAGATTACCGATAGTAAAAATACAATACAGACCCGTTTCAAAAGTTTCAATTTGTTACCCTTTTATTAGAATGTGCCAAAAAAATCGTAAAATACTTTTTGAGTATTCTCATAGTAATGATGCCCCATTGTTTTACCTTTGAAAGCCAGGATGTTCGCCGTCGTGTTGATTGCTAAAATCAATTCCAAATCTGAGTCCGAACATCATTTGCGCTTCTTCCGCAAAATCGAGTTGTCTTCAAATTCTGTGTGATATGCTTTAAGAACAATTCGATATCCCGCTGTGCCTTGTATACCGCGGCTACTTCTCCAGCTTTAAGATCAAAATTTTTCGTAATTAATTCGGGCTTTATCCCGGTCGTTTCCTCTTTTGCGGGGCCTTTGAAAATCATACCTCGGAATAAATGTTTGCAATTCATTGATGATGTTTCTTGTAGTATTCACACTATTTATTCGCCGGAACCCTTTGTTTTACTGGTTTCCAGCAACTCCAATCTATACAGCGCTCAGGAAGTTAATAGCATTTTTCTTTTCTACCCTGTTTTTATGGGACAGCAGTGTTTGCGGCCATAAGTGACATTCTGTCATGCAATGCGGATCCTCAATGAGCTTGCTATCTGCCGTAGTCGCGATTGGCAGCCCGCCTGCGGACCGTTTTTGTGTTCAGTCGGTCTCTGAGGAAATTCCCGAATGAACAACAGAAGTATATCCGGGCTTCTTTGTAACTGCAAGAAACTGATGGGCGCGGTGCAATGGTACATGGGCGGAAAGCCGCGATTCATGCCTGTCACGGAGGGCTATACATTTGACCTCGGCGGCCGCTCGCTGTCCGTCATCGAAACCCCGGGGCATACGGCGGGAAGCATAGTGCTCCTTGACGGCGCGAACAGGATGCTGTTCACGGGAGACAACAACAACGGCCAGGTGTGGCTGTTCCTCGGCGAATCGCGTCCGCTTGAGACATCCATGAGAAGCCTCGATCGCCTGATAGCGCGCATGAGGGAATTCCGCGTCATGTACCTCGGGCACGGCGATCCGTGCGACCCGGCGTACCTTCTCGATATTCGCGAATGCGGAACGTTGATACTGTCGGGCGGTGCGACCGGCAGCGCGTATCAGCATCACGCAAACGCTGTCGCGTACGACTATCGCAACGCGAAGATCATCGTAGACCCGAAGAAAATCCGCGAGCCCGAATAAGGATCAGTCGGGTAGAATTTATACTAATCACCACGGAACAAATTCGCGAGCAATACTGTTTTCTGCCGGACACCGGGATCGTATTCATTAAAGAATCAGCCAGCAGGGCTAACCAACCGGTGCCTGGCCGTTTTCGATTATCTGGCTGATTTTCTGCGCCAGATCGGCCAGGCCGAAGGGTTTTTGAAGAAGCTGTACACCTTTTTCGAGAACGCCGTGGTGCGCGATGATATCCGAGGTGTATCCCGATATGAACAGCACCTTCATATCGCGGCGCACCGCCCTGATCTTGTCGCGCAGCTCGGAACCGCTCATCTGCGGCATGATCACGTCGGTAATCAGAAGATCAAAGTGCGCGGCGGCATTTTCGCAGATATTCAAGGCCTCTGCCGGCGTCCCGGCAATTGTTACCGTGTATCCGATTTTCTCGAGCATTTTCGCAGTCAGCTCGCGCACCATCGCATCGTCTTCGACGAGCAGAATCTTACCCGCTCCCGGAACCGGGCCCGCTGTTCTTTCTTCGCCCTTTTGGCTATCGGTCTCCTCTGAACTGGGGAAATAAATCCTGAATGTCGTTCCCTGTCCCGGTTCACTATAGAGGCTTATGAAACCGCTGTTCTGTTTCGCGATGCCGTACACGGTGGCAAGTCCAAGCCCGGTTCCCTTTCCCGTTTCCTTGGTAGTGAAAAAAGGCTCGAAGATATGCGCGGCCGTTTCACCGTCCATGCCCGTTCCGGTGTCGCTCACCTCGAGCATGACATGCGGGCCGGTTTTGATTTCGTAGTGCTGCCGGGGATAGCTCTCATCGATCACCAGATTGCCGGTTTTGATTATCAGCCTGCCGCCCATCGGCATCGCGTCACGCGCGTTGGCGGCCAGGTTGACGAGTATCTGGCTGATCTGCGCCGGATCGAGCTTTACCCTCCAAAGATCCTTTTCGGGAACAAAACTGAGCTCGATATCCTCTCCCATCAGACGCGACAGCGTCGAGGTTGTGTCCGCGATTATCTCGTTGAGATTGACCTGTTTCGGATCGATCAGCTGCTTTCGCGAAAACGCGAGGAGCTGGCGGGTGATATCCCGCGAGTGCAGCCCCGCTTTCTCGATATTACTGATGTGCGGGAATAACGGACTATCTGTGTCGAGCTGCGATTTTATCAGTTCTGAATAACCCAGAATTACACTGAGCATGTTGTTGATATCGTGCGCGACTCCGCCGGCAAGGCGCCCGATCGACTCCATCTTCTGGGCCTGCACGAGCTGTGATTCGAGTCTCTTTTTTTCTTCGTCTGCGAGTTTGCGTTCGGTGATATCGGCTGCTATGATCATGAGCGCGTATATTTCGCCGCCCGAGCCGCGTACGGGTGAGAGTGATGCCGAGACGCTGATCGCCGATCCGTCCTTACGATGATGTTCTGTTTCCAGGCCGGTAAGCACCTCGCCGCGCATGACACGCTCGCGCAGCGCGCTGAATTCACTATTGCTTTCCCCGTTAAACAGGGGTAACTGTTTTCCGATAATTTCCGCCGCGCTCCAGCCGTACATCGTTTCGGCTGCACTGTTCCAGAGCATGACCCCCTTTTCGATGTCGAGCATCACGATGGCGAGGGGGGAATTGTCGATCACCCCCTGAAGTGTTTCATTCACCCTTCTGAGAGCACTTTCGGCCTTGCCGGTGTCGATCACCTGCTGCTCCAGATTTTCGAGGATTTGCCGCAGCTGCGATGTCATGCTGTTGAACGCATCAGCCAGAGATGCCGCCTCTTTGGGGCGTTCCACCACCGCGCGCAGCGTTCTGTCACCCGATGCTATCCGGGCCGCTGTCTGTGTCAGATGGGAGAGCGGAACCGATATCCACCGGGCAAGATAGATTCCCATTATGCCCGCGGCAAAGGCTACGACGAGAGTGATCATCAGCGTGGTCAGTACGTTTGCGATGACGACGCGGTAAGCCTCTGCTAGAGGGGTTTCGGTCACCACGGCCCAGTCGGGAGTGCCGAGTGGAACGTATGTCCCGACGACGAGAGTGCCGTCGATCCCCCGGTAGGTGCGGACTTCGCCCGTGCGGTCGGCCCCGGCGGCAGTGATGAAATCATGGACCGGTTCCAGCTCCGCCATGTTCTCACCCTTAAGGACACGGGCGGTATCTTTGAAAGCGATCAGATCGCCCTTTTCGTTCACTACATACGCAAGGCCGTTTTTGCCGACCTTCAGGCTGCCGACCAGATCCCAGATGTACTTGAGGTTTACTTCGGCGATCATGCATCCCGTGTAATCGCCGAATACGTTGAATGCCGGCACCGCCAGAACGATCATCGGTTCGCCGGAAGAGGGATTGATATATACGGAGCTGATGCTTCTTTTTCCATTCTGGATATAGGATTTAACATTATCGTCCAGTGAAGCGATGAAATTGTCCGATGAGATAGAGGGCAGACGGCTTACACTTGCTTTCGGATTTCCGCGCGCATCCAGATATGCAATATTTGCATAAGATCTTTCAAAACCAAGCAGACTTTTGAGGAGCAGTTCCATCGATTCAGAAGATATGTTATCAATGTCGGTGAGCCACAACGCGGTGTCAAGAGTCCTGAATTTGCTTTCGATGTATTCGACAACATTTCCGGCAGCCTCCCGCGCAATCAGATGCTGACTGCCGTAAATGACGGTACGCTGCATCTTAATCTGTGAAAACAACAACAGACCGCCCGAAAAAAGCGGAGTGATGATCCCGATTGCCAGAAAGGCGATGGTCAGCGTGGCTCTCAGGCTCAATGCGGTTCGGTTTTTTTGGGATATCGTCATAGTTTCCTTCGGTTATAGCGGTTTGCGAAACGATTAAAAAGCTTATATGCGGTGAAAGCATATGAACAAACAAAATATCAACAGGAGTGTTCTAAACAATTCGCAAACCGCTCTAAGTCAACAGCGGACTATCTGATGATCTCTTTTGCCTGCCGCAGCAGCCCTCGTGAGGCTTTCAGACCGAGTTCACGGGATTTTCGGTAATTGATGAACAGCTTCTCTTCGGGGGTGATAACGGGAATTGTTCCTGCAGGGACACCCTTGAAGATCCGCTCCGCGAGCGATGCGGCAAGCTCGCCCTGTCTGCGGTAATCGGCGTTGATTGTGAGAAGGGTTCCTTCGGCAAGAAGAGGAACCGGGCCGCCGATAACGGGTATATGGTGACGATCGGCGTAATCGAGTATTACTCTTGTCGCCTCTTTCGTCCGGGGGATGGTGTCCGGCATCAGCATGACGGCATCCACATCGACGACTCCTTCCATCCCCTTCAGCGCTTTTTCAATATCAGTCGCTTTGTCGACGGGAACTTCGATAAGGGTGATGCCCGCCGAAGATACATAGCGGTGCAGATCTTTCAGTATTGCCGGATTGGTCGGATACGACGGCACGTAGACGACCATAACCCGGGAGGGGGCCGGTTCAAACTCGAGCAGAAACTCAAGACTCTTTATTGCCATGGTGTTTCCAGGGTTTCGGACCCCGGTAATGTTGTCGCCGGGATTCTGCACCGAATCGATCAAGCCGGTCCCTTCGACTAAAGCGTTTGCGAAAACAACGGGAATGCCGCTGCCCCTCGCAATCTGTTTTGCGCTCAGCGCAGGCTGCCCGGGAAAGACGAATATCAGATCGACTTTATCTTCCACAAATTTCAGGGATATGGTTTTGTCTTTCGAGGGGTCGTTATCCAGTTTCTGAATATCATAAGATATGCTGCTTCCCTCGATGTACCCCAGCCGGGTCATTTCAGCTTTAAAACCATCGCTGATTTCGCTCATCGTTTCGGCTCCGACTAGAATCCCCACGCGATATACTCTGGCCGGTTTTGCACAGCCGGTCAGTACCAGAAGCACCGCCGCTATCGCGAATGCCGCTCCTGCGCTTCTGCTGCCTGGCCGTTTTCGCAAAGAAAAAAAAGAACTCACTGCCGCACCTCGGATTCCGGATCCTGCCGTCCGTGTCAGTTACCGGACTATGCCAGGCGCCGATGTACATATGATAGCTTCTTAAAACTCAAAAGTCAATCCAATATGGGACGTTCTGAGCACGGACTGTACGCGCAAAAAAACCCGCCTCGCGGCGGGTTTTTTTGTCTGTCAGAGTTGTCATCGGCGATCGTCGCTGAAATAAAATTATTCGCCGATGGTGAAGTTGAGCGAATCGCATTTGCGGTTCAGAGCCACCGTCATCGGAATCTGGCGCGATGCGGGGCCCCACAGCTGGCGCGGACCCGATGATGCGAAACGGTCCCCGGCTGCCCAATCCTGGCGGCGCGAAATAAAATATTTCATAGCCTCGGAGCCGGTCTGCGCCAGCGCCTTCTCGATGACGAATTCGTCCTTGCCGTGGCGCCGCTCGACGTTGAGAAGTCCCGACAGGGGGATCGCGATGGGGCGTCCGCCGGTGGTAAGATCGGCGATGCTGGCCATATAGCCGGTCTTATTTGCGAGTATGAGCGAACCGGCGGTGAGACCGAGGTTATAGGTGTAGGCCGCGTCGAAGAGTGTCGGCGCGCCGCAGCGTCCCTCGTAGCCGAAGAAGTGATTCTGTGTAGAGAAGGGCACCGACGGGTCAAGCTCTTTGATGCGGCGCTTGGTCATGTCGATGAGCAGACGCTCGGTCGGGATCAGCGACACCTGAAGATTTCCGTGCGAGTCGCGCTCGGCAAGAAGCATGTCCTCGATGTAGTCGGGAAGCGAAGCCATGAGCTGCGCGTGCGCGGGGGTAAGCTTGTTGTAGATAAAGTCGCGTTTTTCGCCGCCGGCAAGATTATGAAGCTCTTTCTCGTACATTGCGATCTTCTCGTTGAGCTCAGCGATAAGCGCGTTCATCTCGGGGATAAACTCGATGATGCCCTCGGGGATAAGCACGACGCCGTGGTTGATGCCGTTTTTCGAGCGGGCTACAACAACCTTTGCGATCTGATCGATGATCTCAGACAGAGGAGTCTTTTTCTCGGCGATCTCTTCCGAGATAAGGGTGATCGCGGGTTTCACCTGAAGAGCCACCTCAAGGGTCACGTGCGATGCGGAGCGGCCCATAAGCTTGATGAAGTGCCAGTATTTGCGTGAGGAGGGGGTATCCTGAAGGATGTTGCCCGCCATCTCCGCGTAAATTTTAGTCGCGGTGTCGAATCCGAAAGAGATGGGAAGGATGTCTCCGATCTGAAGGTCGCCGTCGATTGTCTTGGGAACGCCGATTACCTGCACGCCTGATCCGTCAGCCTTGATGCCTTTGAAGAGGTAT
>Ga0209800_10002343_pt1 | contig 16932 bp, 18 predicted proteins | sample Higcelweek8metaG_FD_187174 | JGI IMG/M metagenome (GOLD analysis project Ga0209800, IMG submission 187174) | Freshwater pond sediment microbial communities from the University of Edinburgh, under environmental carbon perturbations - High... | ecosystem: Environmental > Aquatic > Freshwater >...
ATATAAACTATCAATAAATGGTGTATTGGCATTGTCTATTGCAGAAACTCTCGGATCGGGCGATTTTCCCCAACCGTCCAATATCATTAAAATTACTTTTTTGTTCATTTTTGCGTGTTTGTACAAAGATAAACAATTGATAATTTTTTAAATGAAAAAGCGACTTAAAATTACGAAAACGATTAAGTGATTTATCCTTTTTTAATCCAGTTTTTGGCTTGGTTGTAGTCAATAAAATAACGAACACTTACCGATAAAACATGATTCAAATTGTCTTCAAATAAGTTAGAGAAATTAGAACCAAAATCTTTATTTATAGTTCTATCAAAAGTACCTGCGTTGTTTCGGTACAAAATCGACATTTGACTTCCTGGAGCAAACCACCAAGAGTAACTTAAATCTAAATTCCAAGTACTAAAGTTTGAGTTTCGGTTACCTGAATAAGTTGTGTTTGGCGATAAACTTCCATCTTCATTCAGATTATTGATTTTATTATTTTCGGCTAATGACCAATAATGTCTCACCGACAAATTGAAATTCATTACACTACTAATCGAAAATTTACTTGTAATAGAATTGGTGTAAGTATCTCTATCTCTTCGAGCAAAAATGATATTTGAATCTTCGAAATCAATAAAACCAATATCGTTTTTTTGTTTAAAATAATTGAAGCCGTAAACCAATGAAAACTTATCGCTAAAACGGTATCTTGGACTAATATTTACTCCAGCTTCGTATCTATTTTCGTTGATTACGTGCGTTATGAAAGGCTCAAAATCGATAGCGAATTTGTTGTTATAGTTTGAAGAAAAGTAAAGCCATCCTCCAGCGGTTTCTGGTTTTACAAAAAATCTATTCGTAACACGAGGTTCATAATAATCGTAATTTTTAAACGGATTAAAGTCAATTCCTCCACCAAAAAAATGATTTTTCTTGTTAGTAGAATTTAAGTTTACATTAAAATTACTTGCTTGAATTTGGTTTGTTGGCGTATAAAATTCAAAGTAAGAATTTAAGTTGATTCTAAAGGTATTGAAGGTTTTGTTTGGATTTAAAATTCGATAGTTTGTGTTTCCTGAAAACGAATAATAATTGGTTCTGAAATTAATTCCTAAATCGTTGATTTCGAAATCTTTTGACATATATTCGCTTCCAAAGCTATATCTAAATTTTCCGTTTGTTTCTGCAAAATATAACGATGCGTTATAACCGTTTTTATTTTCAACATCATTAATACTGCTCGATTTTAATCCTCCAGAAAGGTTGTATGTATTGGTTTTGTTGTTCAAATCAAACAATAATCCTGTTACGTTTGCATCTCTAAAACTTCCGTTTCTTGTAACATTTGTGTTAATAAAAGTTATCGAAGAATTTTGATTAAAGCGTTGATCAAAAACCATTACATTGTAATTTGTTAATGGAGAAATTTCCACTTGTCGAGTAGAATTATCATCAGAATTTGTTGCTGTTGCTATTGTTTTTTCGGTAATAGCATTTAAGAATCCAATGCCTAATCCATCTTTATCACGACCAGAAATTTTTAATGCATTTACTAAGTTGATTGCTCCTGGATATTCGTTTATTGATTCATTTTCAGTTAAGTTTAAATTCAAATCTGGAGTTTGTCCAATTCTTCTCGAATACAATAAATTTCCTTTGCTAAATAAGTCGGTTCCTTCGGTAAAAAATGGTCGGTTTTCGTTGAATTGTTGTTCGAATGGACCTAAATTCAAAACCACATTATCAAATTTAGTTTGACCAAAATCGGGAACCAAAATCGCATCTAAAGTAAAAGCATCGTTGATTCCGTATTTGATATCCAATCCACCTTTTAATTCGCCTTTGGTTTTTTGTGTTTCGCTTCCGGAAAGGTAAAACGAAGAATAAGGAATTAAGAACAATCGAGTAGGAGTTTTAATGTTTTCAATTCCAGTTAAGAGTCCAGCTTGCTGTGAAATGGCTCCAATTTTATTATCAATTGGACTCCAAGTATATTTTTGACGCTCTCTTCGAACTTCTCTAAAAAAGTTAAGTCCCCAAATTTGTTTGTCTTTTTCAGGAAAACGAAGTGCGGCATAAGGGATTTTCATTTCGATGACATAACCAAAATCGGTAATTTTAGCATTGCTTTCCCAAATGGCGTTCCACGAACCATCTTCACCTTCTGATGAAGTAAAATTTGTGTCGACTTGTCCATTGGCCGCGGTTACAAAAAATCTAAATTCTTGCTGACCATCGTTGTATCCATTAATAAAAATACCAAAAAAATCAGAAGTACCAATTTCATCTCTTTCAACAAGTTCTTTTAAAATTTTTTCAGGATTTGGGTCATACAATTTTGCTCCTATATAAATAGCATCATTAGAATACAAGATTTTTACTTCAGTTTTAAATTCTTCAGGAATAGGTGTTCCGTTTTTAGGTTCTAAAGAAACAAAGTCGGTTGCAATTTCTGCATCTTTCCAAGAAGCTTCATTTAGTTCAGCATCAATTGAAATGTTTTCTGTTGTTTTCTTAGTAGAAACACTTTTTTTTGTTTGTGAAAACGTAAAAAGAAAACCTACTATGCAAAAAAGTAATGTGATGCTGGATTTATTTACCATATATAATAAGATTAACGTACAAATTTATGCGATTATCATATAGGTCTACTTTTTTTATATAATGTTTAACTTTTTTTAAAATAATCGATGAAATACTTAAAATTTCGATAAAAAACATTTTTTTATTTGTTTATTAAAAAATAATAAATATATTTGGCACTTTCAACAACAATATAACTACAAGATTAACAATGATTTACAAGTTTTTGCCCCTGATTTTATTTTGTGCTTTTTCGTTCAAGCCTTTAAATACAGCTGATTTAGAAAAAAATGTAATTTCAAATACAGATCCAAAATTAATAGCTTCAAATGCAAAAGTAGCATTAGAAACTAAGTGCAAAACATTTTACACTACTATTGATGCAAATAATTTATCATTACCAAAATTCGATAGTTTTTTTGCTGCTTTTCAAGGATATGAGCAATTAAAAGCTCAAGGTAAAATTACAAATGAGATTTTAACTGTAATTGACTTTAGTTTATCTTCAACTGAAGAAAGAATGTGGGTTATTGACATGAAAACTCAAAAAGTAATTTTGAAATCATTAGTTGCGCATGGAAGAAATTCGGGTGTTGAATTTGCTACAAATTTTTCTAACGAAAACGAATCGTATAAAAGTAGTTTAGGTTTTTATTTAACTGGAGAGGTTTACCAAGGAAAACATGGGTTATCATTACGATTAGACGGAATGGAATATGGTATTAATGATAAGGCTCGTGATAGAGCAGTGGTTATTCATGGAGCTGATTATGTGAGTAAAAAGCTAGCAAGAGCGCAAGGTTATATTGGAAGAAGTCAAGGTTGTCCTGCAGTTCCTTATGAAGTACACAAAAAATTAATCGAAACTATCAAAGATAAATCGTGTATTTTTATTTATCATCCTTCTAGAAATTATGTAGCTAAATCGAAGTTAGTTTCTTAATTACTTCTGAGTTTTTCAAATAATTCTTTATCTAAGTTATAGATGTCATCTCTAAATTGAAGTTGATTGTTTTCTAACCAACTTGTCCAATAAAAAATATAAATATTTACAGTGTCTTTAACAGACACTGTTTTTGTTTTTTCTCGTTTTATAATGGAATCAATTTCTGAAGATTCCCATTTTTTTGCATTTTCTTTGACTAAAATTTGTTTTGCTAAAATTAACGGATTTTCAACACGAACGCAACCCGAACTTAATGAACGAAAGTTTTTTGCAAAGTAGTCTCTGTGATTTGTATCATGTAAATAAACCAAGTGATTGTTAGGGAAATTAAATTTCACTAATCCTAACGAATTATTGTAACCTGGTTTTTGAACATATCGATAACTGTTTGCTCTTGCTGGATTCCATGCATAAGGGCTTACTTCTTGCCCTTTGTTATTGTAAATAGTAAGTTTTCTAGATGGAAAATAATTTCTATTTTTTGAAGCAGATGGTGTTAAATCTTCTTTTATAATTGTTGGAGGAATGGTCCAGGTAGGATTAAAAACAAAGTTAGAAAGTTTTGAAGTTAATATTGGTGTTTTTCTTTTTGCTGTTCCTACTACTGTTTTGTGTGTAGCCACAGTGTCATTATCCACAACATAATTCAATATATATTGCGGAAGATTTACAATTAGGTATTGTTTTCCTAAATTGTTTGGATACCAACGCCATCTTTCTAAATTAGCAAAAATTTGTTCTCTTCTTTCATTTTTTGTAACGTTTAAAGCATTTAAGGTTCCTTTTCCAATAACTCCATCTTGAAGTAACCCATGACGAGCTTGAAATCTTTTGACAGCTTTAAAAGTTAATGTATCATAAGCCCAAGATATAATACTATCTTTATTTTTATAATCGTTCCAATAGGCTAATCGTTTTTTAATTTTTACCATTTCTGGCAAAGTGTCGTTCAAAACAATTTTATCTTTTTTAATTTCGATTTTAGAAAATGTTGTATTTGGAAATTTATCTAATTCAATCAAACTTTTTTTAAGTAATTGATATACAATATGATTTGGTTTTATTTCTTTGAAGGTCGAAGCTACTTTTTTCTCTTTAATAGCTGTTTCCAATAAAGGAGAAAGAGCAATTTCTTTAGGTTTTAAATCCCAATCAGTATACAATTCTTTCGGATTTAATTTGCCTTTGTGTAAATGAAGTGCTAATTTTTCAAACGATTCTGTAAGTAAAATATCATATTTCACAATGTCTTCATCAGATAACTCAGCTCTTTTTGCTTCTAAAATATCAATAAATTCAACGGAATAGTCTCTTGGATTTAAACCTTCTTGATAGCAAAATTTGATTTCATTGATTAAGTCTTTTCGGTTTTCATCTAAATACCAAATTTCGTGAAAATTCAATTTTTGGTAATATAATTTTAAGCTATCCGATTTGTCTTTAAGAAGTTCTGGATTAACAGGTCGAATAATTACATCATGAACAGTATCTTTGATAATACTATCATCAAAAGCAATAGTTTTTTCTTCTTTTTTACAAGAAATAAATAAGGTCAGTAATAATAGAGAAGTAATTATTTTCATAGTGAAAATCCATTTGGACATATAAATGTAATAAAAATCTTTTTAATTTTTCTTAAACATCACAAAATGAATGCCAACATTTGGAATATCAAAGGCATTACCAATTATTTTATAACCAGATTTTTGATAAAATGGAATTGCCTTTTCACGAGCATTAAACCAAATTAAATCGGCTTTCTCTTCAAAACAAAAGTTTTCTGCAGCTTTTAAAAGTTGTTCACCATATCCTTTGCTTTGAAAATCTTCTAAAACTGCCATACCTCTAATTTGAAATTGTATCTTCTCTGTAAAAAGAGGTGAATTTGTTTTATAAACAGAAACAGCTCCAATTATATTTTCGTTTTCAAATAATCCAAAATGAGTTGTTGTGGTAGCATCATCTCCGATAAAATGACAAGTTTCGATTGGTTTTCCTTTTCTTAATACTTCTTGGCGAACGGTATAAGTTTCTAAAGCAGTAATTTTTTTGACAACAGGCATTTCTAACTATTTATATTTTAACGAATTAACGAATATTGATAATGCGTCAACAAATTTATAACAAAGGAATTGAAAAAATATGCTTAAAAATTTGCAATTAAAAAAACTTTTAAAGTATATTTGCACCCACAAAATAAGTATTTATTTGCTTTTTTGAATTGCGGAAGTAGCTCAGTTGGTAGAGCTCCAGCCTTCCAAGCTGGTTGTCGCGAGTTCGAGCCTCGTCTTCCGCTCCAAAACAAGATAAAGTTTTAAAAATTATCACCTGCGGAAGTAGCTCAGTTGGTAGAGCTCCAGCCTTCCAAGCTGGTTGTCGCGAGTTCGAGCCTCGTCTTCCGCTCCATAAAAAAGCCTTGCATTTGCAAGGCTTTTTTTATTTCAATTCATTTAGCTCAGTTTCTGGCACAACTTCTATTGGCGTTTCGCCTCTTTTGAAAATTCGTGCGGTTAAAGTTCCTTTTAATTTAATAGAATCACCATTTACAGCTAACCAACTTCCTTCTCTTAATCCAACTACAGGTTGCGGATTAAATTGATGAAATTCATTAATTCTCGTTTCGCGCGTTTCACCCATGTGGGTTGAACCTTCAATTGGATCTAAATAATGTGGATTAATATTAAACGAAACAAAACCTAATGTTCTAAAACTCGGCGGATACACAATCGGCATATCGTTTGTAGTGCTCATGGTTAAACCGCAAATGTTACTTCCAGCGCTTGTTCCAAGATATGGTGTTCCGTTTTTAACTACCTTTTCTAAAGTATCAATTACATTGTTCTTGTACAGTTGGCTTACCAATAAAAACGTGTTTCCTCCGCCAGTAAAAATTCCTTTGGCATTTTCAAGTGCAGTTATCGGATTTTCAAACTCGTGAATTCCTTTGATAGAAATATTAATTTTTGCAAAAGCATCACTTACTTTCTTATTATATTCTTCATGAGAAATACCACTTGGGCGTGCATAAGGAATAAAGAGAATTTCATTACAATTGGTAAAAAACACTTGTAATTCAGGTAATAAATAGTCTAAATAACTTCCGTTGTGCAAGGTTGAGGTGCTGGCTATAAGTATATTTTTCATTGATTATTTTTTTACAAATTTAAACCATTCTATTAACATAAGTTTATCATCTTGTTAGGATTTCGTTTTGAGGTGTATTTGGTACATTTACAAAAATATTCAAATTTAATTCATGATAAAAAAACTACTTTTCTTCTTTTTCATCTTTCCAATGTTCATTTTTTCTCAAAATGACACACTAATTAAAGGGAAAGTAGTTTCTGAGTCTAATAGTTTAGAAGGAATTCATATTTTTAATATTTCTCAAAAGACTGGAGAAATTACGGATGCTCGCGGTTATTTTAATATAAAAGTAAAGATTAGCGATACACTTCAATTTAGCGCGGTTCATTTAAAAGCAACACAATACATTATTAAGCAAAATGATTTAAAAGAAGAATTAATTTTCGTTCAAATGAAATCATTAATTAGTGAGCTTGATGAAATTACATTAACGAAATATAAAAATATTAATGCGGTTTCATTAGGAATTGTCCCAGCGAATCAAAAAACATATACACCTGCTGAGCGAAAACTTGTCACTGCTGGTGATTTTCATTGGTATAGTCCATTATTAATTCCATTAGGAGGAATGAGTGTTGACGGATTAATTAACTCGATAAGTGGGAGAACAAGCATGTTAAAGAAAGAACTTATTGTTGAGCGAAAAGAGCAATTACAAGCCAAAACTTCAGATTATTTTGAAAGAAAATATTTCCTAGAAACCTTAAACATTCCAGAAGAATATGTTGATGGTTTTTTGTTTTATATTGTTGATAATGAAAGGTATGCAAGGGCTATGAAAGATAAAAACAAAACTATGGCAACGTTTATTTTGTCAGAATTAGCAGTTGAATATTTAAAACTGAAAGAAATTGAAATCGAAAAATCACCAAAAGATGAGAAATAACATTTTACTTTTTTTTATTTTAGTAATAACTCAAATTGGTTTCTCGCAAGGGATAGAACGAAAGGTGTTGCGCGGAAAAATAGTTGCCGACTCTTTAGAAGTTGAAAATTTAACTGTCTATAATATTACTTCAAATGTTGGAGCAATTACTGATGTTGACGGAAAATTTTCAATAAACGCTAGAGCAACGGATACATTATTTATTCAAGGACTTTCTTATGATTCAAAACGATATGTATTGACAGATAAAGATTTTTGGTTGCCAGTTTTAGAAATAAAGTTGCATGTGAAAATTACAGAATTAAATGAAATTATAATTACACCTTATACTTTAACGGGAGACTTAAAAGAAGATACCAAACGAATTCAAGTATATGGAGAAGGTTTTTCTAAAATAGATATGAGAATAAAGCACTATGAAGATGATGTTAGAATGGGAACGCCTATAAATACTGCAATGCCTAATCAGTTTGCTCCAACAGGGATTAGTTTCTTGCCATTAATAAATGGATTGTCAAGTTTATTAGGGGTAAAAGGTGACCCCAAAAAGAATTCAGAACGGGTTTTCGAAGAAAGAAGAATACGAGATTTACAATCAAAATCATTTTCAGAACACATGCTGGAACGATTTTCGCACAATTTTTTCATAGAAACTTTAAAAATTAAAAACGAAGATATTCCAATGTTTATGAGTTTTGCCGAATTAAACGTTTACGAACTTTCGCCTCTTTTAAAAGCCGAAAATGAGCTAAAATTAATTGAATATTTAATTAACAAATCGGAAGAATTCAAATTGCAAAAAGCAAAAGAATAATTCCTATTTTTACCACATGAAAAAACAATTGTTACTTTTATTTGCCGTTTTATTTTTAAGCTCATTTAGTGCGCATAAATTTTATGTTTCGGTTACCCAAATTGATTATGTGCTATCAAAAAAGAGAGTAGAAATAACATCACGAATTTTTATTGACGATTTAGAAAAAGGACTTACTAAAAAGTATAACAAAAAAGTAAACTTAACATCTACTAAAGAATTACCTGAAGCGGAAGAATTAATTAAAAGCTATCTAAAAGAAAAAATAAAAGTATCGATTAATAAAAAACCTCAAAACATAGAGTTTTTAGCAAGAGAAGTAGAAGGCGATGTGTTAATTTTATACACAAAAATTGCTGTCTCAAAAAAAATAAATACCTTCGAAATTTATAATTCATTGTTAACAGAAGTATATGCAGATCAACAAAATATCGTGCATACAAATATAAATAGTAACAAAAAAAGCATTTTGTTGACTAATACAGAATTACAAGGAAAAATTGACTATTAAACTACCCATTATATTATGAAAAATTCTATTGTTTTCAGTGCATTTTTATCTTTAGCAGTAGCTTTTGGCGCAACTGCCCAAGAAGTAAAACCAGAAGAAAAAAAGCAAGTACAAGGACATTATAATGAGAATAAATTTCGCCAAATGTATGATGAAATGGCAACTCCTAATATGTTCAGAACGGCTTCAGGTGCTCCCGGACCAGCTTATTATCAGCAAAAAGCAGATTACAAAATGAATCTGGAATTAGATGATAAAAACAAAAAATTATATGGTTCAGAAACCATTACATATCACAATAATTCGCCCGAAAATTTAGAATATTTATGGGTGCAATTAGAACAAAATATTGAAAGACCAGATTCTAAAACTCCTTTGGTAGAAAATGAAACACTTCCAAAAAGTATTACCACTGACGGATTTGCAAAAAAATTCGTTGAAAATCCTTTTCCTGGTGGATTTAATATTGACTATGTAAAAGATGCTAAAGGAAACGCAATGAAATACACAGTGAATCAAACTATGATGCGTATAGATTTGGCTAAACCATTAAAAAGCGGTGAAAAAATTACATTTTCAATCAAATGGTGGTACAATATTGTAAATTATCAAGAGCAAGCAAACAATGGTCGTTCTGGTTATGAGCAATTTAAAGACGGAAATCGCTTGTATGTTATGGCACAGTTTTTCCCAAGAATGGCAGTTTATAATGATGTTGAAGGTTGGCAAAATATGCAATTTTGGGGAAGAGGTGAATTTGCATTAGTTTTTGGAGATTACGAAGTAAATATTACAGTTCCTGCTGACCACGTAATGGAAGCTACAGGAGTATTACAAAACAGAAGCGAAGTTTTTACACCAGCTCAAGTAAAACGATGGGAATTAGCTGAAAAAACATTTGATAAACCAGTTGTTATTGTAACACAAGAAGAAGCAGTTGCAAAAGAAAGCAGTTTTTCTGACCAAAAGAAAACATGGAAATTCAAAGCACAAAATGTACGTGATTTTGGGTTTTCAACTTCAAGAAAATTTATAATTGATGCAATGGCAGTTGATTTACCGACAAATAAACCATTGGCTATTTCTATTTATCCAAAAGAAGCAAATCCACTTTGGGGAGATTTATCAACAAAAGCAGTTGCTCATACTTTAAAAACATATTCACATTATACATTTGATTATCCGTATCCAAAAGCAGTTTCGGTTTCAGCAGAAGACCAAGGAATGGAATATCCAATGATTTGTTGGAACTACGGTCGTCCAGATGAAACGGGATTTGTAAGTGACAGAATTAAATACGGAATGTTAGGTGTAATTATTCACGAAGTTGGGCATAATTTCTTTCCAATGATTGTAAATTCAGACGAAAGGCAATGGACTTGGATGGACGAAGGACTAAACACTTTCCTAGAGTATTTAACTGAAACATCATTTGATCCAAACTTTCCTGCAACGCGTGGACCAGCAAAAAATATTGTTCCTTATATGAAAGGAAACCAACAATATTTAGAGCCAATTATGTCAAACTCTGAAAATATTTATAATTTTGGAGCCAACGCATACGGAAAACCAGCTACAGGTTTAAATATTTTAAGAGAAACCATTATGGGTCACGAATTGTTTGACCACGCTTTCAAAACCTATGCAAACCGTTGGAAATTTAAGCATCCTACACCAGAAGATTTCTTTAGAACAATGGAAGATGCATCTGCGGTAGATTTAGATTGGTTTTGGAGAGGTTGGTTTTATTCAACAGACGTTACTGATATTGCAGTGAAAGATGTGAAACAATATTATGTTATTGAGCAAGATCCAAAAGAAGCAAAAGCACAATTCAATAGAAGAGGAAGAAAAATTGGTGATGAAAATCAACCGATGTTGAAAATGGTTTTAGAAAGTTCTACAGAATTTAAACCAGAATTAAAAAATGGTTTTGATTATTCTAAAGTTCAAGCATTAAATGATTATTTGAATAAAAACTATACTGCAGAAGAAATCAGTAAACTAAGTGCGCCTAAGTTTTTCTACGAAGTAGAATTTGCAAAACCTGGAGGATTGATTATGCCAATTATCGTAGAACTTCAGTTTGAAGATGGAACTTCAGAAACTCAAAAATTTCCAGCTCAAATTTGGAGAAAAAATAATGAAACGGCTAAACGAGTTTTCGCTACAGAAAAGAAAGTAGTAAAAATTCAATTGGATCCAAAATTAGAAACAGCTGATGTGGATGTAACCAATAACTTTTGGCCTAACGAAACAGTTGAATCAAAATTTGATACTTTGGAGAAAAAATAAGAATCAAAGACTATCCTCGGATAGTCTTTTTTTTGATTACTTTAAGATAAATAGGTCTAAAAACTTTGTAACTTTGCGAAGTTAACTTTCAAAATTAAATTATGTTTGGAATAGGTGGCGGTGAATTATTTTTCATCATTTTAGTTGTTTTAATGCTATTTGGATCTGATAAGATTCCAGATATTGCTCGTGCTTTAGGAAAAGGTATGGCACAATTAAAAAACGCTACTAACGAAATTAAAAGCGAAATTCAAAACGGAGCAAAAGACAGCGGTTTAGATATGAATACCTTAACAGGAGGAATTTCAGAGGAAATCAACAAAGCCAAAGAAGGTATTAATAAAATGGTAAATCCGGTTGAAAATATTGATTTAGGCATCGAAAATCCGATAGAAAAAGTACAAGAAGATATTGAAACCATTACTGGACCTATTAAAAGACAATTGTAATTTTGGAACAGTTAGTTAATTTAGATAAAGAATTATTTGTTTTCCTAAACGGATTAGGTGCAACACCTTTTGATGCTTTTTGGCAAATTATTACTAAACAAATTAATTGGGCTCCATTTTTTATTGCGGTTTTCTATTTATTACAACGAAAAATAGGATGGAAAAATTTAGGAATCATCATTCTCTTTTTAGCCGTTCTAATTACGTTTACAGACCAAATGACTAACTTGTTTAAAAACACTTTTGAACGTTTACGACCTTGTAATGATTTAGATGTAAATCAAATTGCACGAATAGTTGAAGAAAGAAGTTCGTTTAGTTTTTTCTCTGGTCATGCCGCCAATTCAATGGCTTCCACTATGTTTGTTTTCTTAATTATTAGAAAATTTTATAAGAACACTTATTTATTATTCTTGTTTCCACTAATATTTGCATATAGTAGGATTTATCTTGGATTGCACTTTCCAGGCGATATTTTAACAGGGTATTTATTTGGAGGAACTTTTGGTTTTGTGTTTTATAAATCGTACATGTTTTTTGGGGAAAAGTACAATTTTATTAAATAACACGACTAACAGTCAAACCATCACGAATAGGTAACAAAACCGTTTCTACTCTGGGATCTTCTTTTAAAAGCTTATTGTATTCTAATAAAACCTTCGTACTCGTGTCGTTTGCTTTCACTTCTTCCAATACTTTTCCACTCCACAATACATTATCGGATAAAATAATGCCGCCTTTGTTCATCATCGGAACAATCAAATGAAAATAATTCACATAATTTTCTTTATCGGCATCAATGAAAACCAAATCAAATTTTTTGTTTAATGTTGGAATAATTTCAATGGCATCACCTAAATGTTGGATAATTTGTGTACTCCATGGCGAAGCATCAAAATATTTTTTCTGAAAATCAACCAATTCTTCTTCGATATCAATAGTGTCTAAAGTGCCGTTTTCGGCTAAACCTTCTGCCAAACATAAAGCTGCATAACCTGTATATGTTCCAATTTCAAGAATATGTGTTGGACGAATAATTTTAGATAACATACTCAAAACTCTACCTTGAAAATGACCGCTCAACATTCTTGGTTGCAGAATTTTCTGATGCGTTTCTTTATTAAGTTTTGCTAATAATTCAGGCTCATTTTCTGAATGATTGGCAACATAATCTTCTAAATCTTCTGATATAAAATGCATTTAATTTAATTTTATAGATTGGAATAATTCTATTAGTTTGTCAACTTCTCCTGGCTCGTTTACGCTATTTGGATAATAATTAATTTCTACATAATATTCTTCAATAATCCCAATAAGTGTAGTTTTTAATATTTTTTTATTCTCTATGAAGAATGAATAATAGGTCTTATTGTCACTCTTTAAAAAATTGAATGAATTGTAATTTGCTTTATTTCTATAACTTTCAAATTCTCTTGAGTATTTTAAAAGATCTTCATCTTTACTGTAATCTGGATAGTATTGAGTTTTAGATTTCATTATTATTGTAATTTCAATAAAATCATCCTTAGAATTTTTGAGCCCAATAAAATGATGATTGACTTCAAATTTGTTTTTTATTTTTTTTATTTCTTCCCATTTTCCATCTATAGTAAGTGTGTCATTTATAACAATGTTAATTAGGTGAGTCTTATTTTTATTAACATCAAAAATTATATTACTTTTTTTGTCTTGTCCAAATAGAAGACTTGTTGTAAAAATGCTTATGAAAAGTAAATTTGAGAATAATTTCATCTTTCTTTTTTTCTCAAAAATACAAAATATCAATTAAACAAATTAGCGATTTAACAATTAAACATTTTAACCTAACTTTGCACCATGCAAATCGAGAAAAAAGACATACGAGCACTTACAAAAGAACAATTGCGTAACTTTTTTGTTTCTAACGGAGACAAAGCGTTTCGTGGCAATCAAGTTTACGAATGGTTGTGGCAAAAACGCGCTCATACTTTCGAGGATATGACTAATGTTTCTAAAGAAACGCGCGCTATGTTAGAAGCTAATTTTGTAATCAATCACATAAAAGTGGATACCTTACAACGTAGTGAAGATGGTACTGTTAAAAATGCCGTTCGTTTGCACGATGACTTAATTGTAGAATCGGTTTTGATTCCTACTGAAACTCGAACGACAGCTTGTGTTTCTTCGCAAGTAGGTTGTAGTTTAGATTGTAATTTTTGTGCAACCGCTCGATTAAAACGAATGCGTAACTTGGAACCAGGAGAAATTTACGACCAAGTGGCTGCAATTGATAACGAAAGCCGTTTATATTACGACCGACCTTTATCGAATATTGTTTTTATGGGAATGGGTGAGCCTTTAATGAATTATCCAAACGTAATGAAAGCGATTGATATGATTACGTCTAGCGAAGGTTTGGGAATGTCACCAAAAAGAATCACAGTTTCCACTTCTGGAATTCCGAAAATGATTAAAAAAATGGCAGATGATGAAGTGAAATTCAAATTAGCTGTTTCATTGCATTCTGCTGTGGAGGAAATTCGTAACGAAATTATGCCATTTACCAAAAATTTTCCTTTAACTGATTTGCGTGAAAGTTTAGAATATTGGTACAGAAAAACCAAAAGTAAAGTTACTTACGAATACGTAGTTTGGAAAGGAATCAACGATGATAAAAAATCGATTGATGCTTTGGTAAAATTCTGTAAATATGTTCCTTGTAAAGTAAATCTTATCGAGTACAATCCTATTGACGACGGCATGTTTCAACAAGCCTCTGAAGAAGCAACAAACGCTTACATAACTGCTCTAGCAAAAAGTAATATTGTAGCAAAAGTGAGAAGAAGTCGTGGAAAAGATATTGATGCGGCTTGTGGTCAATTAGCAAATAAATCTTAATTTTTTTCTTTTTTTGTCATTCTGAACTTGTTTCAGAATCTAAATCTTTGGCTTTAGCAATTGTTTTCGTACTTTTGATACCTCAATGAAAATAACCGAACAAATAAAGCTACCTATCGCAAATGAAATGGAACTCTTTGAAGAGAAGTTTCGCGATTCCATGTCTTCAAAAGTGGCTTTATTAAACAGAATTACCCATTACATAGTAAATCGAAAGGGAAAACAAATGCGACCAATGTTTGTTTTCTTAACGGCTAAAATGGTTTCGGGCGGTTCCATTAACGAGCGAACATATCGTGGTGCTTCGGTTATTGAATTAATTCACACTGCAACTTTAGTACATGATGACGTAGTTGACGACAGTAACAAACGTCGTGGGTTTTTCTCACTAAACGCCCTTTGGAAAAACAAAATTGCGGTTTTAGTTGGTGATTATTTGTTGTCAAAAGGTTTATTGCTTTCCATTGATAATAACGATTTCGATTTATTAAAAATCATTTCAGTCGCAGTTCGCGAAATGAGTGAAGGCGAATTACTTCAAATTGAAAAAGCTCGCAGATTAGACATCACCGAAGACATTTACTACGAAATCATCCGACAAAAAACCGCTACTTTAATTGCCGCTTGTTGTTCGCTTGGCGCATGTTCTGTTGCTCCAGAAGATAAAGAAGTGGTCGAGAAAATGCGAAAATTCGGAGAACTTATCGGAATGGCGTTCCAAATCAAAGACGATTTATTCGATTACACTGATGATGCTATAGGAAAACCAACCGGAATCGATATTAAAGAGCAAAAAATGACATTGCCTTTGATTTATGCATTGAATAATTGTTCGCCTAAAGAAAAAAGTTGGGTAATCAATTCGGTAAAAAACCACAATAAAGACAAAAAGCGCGTCAAAGAAGTTATCCAATTTGTAAAAGACAAAAACGGATTAACGTACGCCGAAGAAAAAATGGTGCAATTTCAGCAAGAAGCACTTTTGTTATTACAAGATTTCCCAACATCTACTTATAAAGATTCCCTTATTTTAATGGTAAATTACGTTATTGAAAGAAAAAAATAATTTTTTTTCATATTTCATGCAACCATTTTAAACTCATTCTCGTCTATGTTTATAGAAGAGTATTTTACTGAACACTAAAAACTGAACACTGAACACTTTTTTATGAAAGTTATCCAGTTACATCAAGAAGAAAAACAACTCATTATGTTGGCTGTCGAAAACAATCGGCAAGCACAACAGCAGATTTATGCTAAGTTTTCTTCCAAAATGTTAAGTGTGTGTCGCCAATACATAAAAGACATTCACCACGCAGAAGATGTAATGATTACCGGATTTATGAAAGTGTTTACCAATCTGAAAAATTTCGAACATAAGGGGAGTTTTGAAGGATGGATTCGCAGAATTATGGTGTATGAATGTATCGATTTTATTCGGGTGAAAAAGAATAATTTCAATCACCAAGATATAGATGATGTTACGATAAGCGAGAATGAATCGGTGTATGAAATGGAAGATTTTTCGGTAGACGACATTCAAAATATGATTGATAATTTGCCCGATGGTTATAAAATGGTGTTTAATTTATATGCGATTGAAGGCTACAAACATCAGGAAATAGCCGAAATGCTCAAAATAAGTGAAGGAACATCAAAATCACAATTATCACACGCCCGAAAGTTATTGCAACAACAAATCACCGACTTAAAAAACAAATTAAATGGAACCAAATAAAATAGATAATCAAATAAGAGAAAAGCTGAATGCTAGAGAAATTCAGCCTTCTGCTCAAGCTTGGGATCGATTGGATGCGATGCTTACGGTTTCAGAAGAAAAAAAGCCAAAAAAAGGTTACGGATGGTTTTTTGTAGCTGCTTCTACGATACTTTTTTTTGGATTGGGATTTTTCCTTTTCAATTCAAACGAAACAACAGAAATTAATAATTCAACACCAATTGTAACAACTATTAACGAAGAAATTGATACGGTTGAAACCAATAAAATAGATGAAATTTCAGTTGAAAAAGAGCAACCCATTTTAGTTCAAAATGAAGTAAACTTTTCAAAAACGCAAAAAAATAAAAAATCAGAAGAAAGAAAGGAGTTGATAAAAGAGGAGAGTTTGACTAAAGATAATTCATCATCCATTATCCATCATCCATCACCCAACTCATACAAATACGTTTTGCCAGAAAATTTATTAGCCGAAGTTCAAACAGGAGAGAAAGTAATCACATCAGATAAAAAAACAAGTCCAAAAGCTAAAATGAAAGTAGATGCTAATTCATTGTTAACAACCGTTGAAAAAGAATTAGACGAAAATCACAGAGAAACTACTTTAGATAAATTAAATAGAAAGTTTAAAGATGCTAAATCAGCTTTAGCGAATAGAAATTACGAATAATAAATCATCATTAATT
>Ga0209800_10002346_pt1 | contig 16918 bp, 7 predicted proteins | sample Higcelweek8metaG_FD_187174 | JGI IMG/M metagenome (GOLD analysis project Ga0209800, IMG submission 187174) | Freshwater pond sediment microbial communities from the University of Edinburgh, under environmental carbon perturbations - High... | ecosystem: Environmental > Aquatic > Freshwater >...
GTACTAACAGGTCGTGAGGCTTAGCCACTTTTAAAAAACACCTTTATAAGTTTAAACGTTTTAATGCGGATATATATTTCAGGAAAAATCATATGCGAAACTATGCTTGAGCAGATTTTTGATTGATATAAACTACAGCAGATTAAGCCCTAAGTTAATAAAGTTTAATCCGGTGGCGATGGCAAAGAGGCCACACCCGTTCCCATCCCGAACACGGAAGTTAAGCTCTTTAGCGCCGATGGTACTGCACGGGAGTCTGTGTGGGAGAGTAGGACGCTGCCGGATTATCTACAATATAAAGAGAGCCCGGTTGATCAACAGATTGTTTTTTTCTGTTTATCAACCGGGCTCTCTTATTTCTTATTTGGTGCATCTTGAACTTCCATTGCTACCCAACGCTATGCAGAAGCCTCTTTTTCTCTCTTTTAACCTGGCTCTCTTGTTTGGTGCCTCTTACTTCCTTACCAGTCTCATACTGAATTTTTCCATCTGGTAAATGCATAAGCCATCCACGTAGAGCAGACCGTCTGCCGTAATTTTATTATGTTGATGCTCATCTGCTTCATTGCAACACTCATCTATCTGCCTGATGTGTGCACATACCTCAATCTTTCTAGACAGAGGGGTGATCTGTCCTCTGTAAATCCACTTATGGTTATGTGGAGCCATTACCAGTTCATGCGTTGAAGTATCATATTTCCAGATCTTAAGTGCATAAAACTTAATAATCTGAAGAAATGACTCTATGCCAAGAGAGCCAGGACATACTGGATCCTGATAAAAATGGGCTTTAAAGAACCACTCATCAGGATTTACACTCTTACTTCCTTTTATGAATCCCTTTCCATATTTCCCACCCGCAGGTAAAAGCAGGTCAATTGTGTCAACCATGCGAAGAGCCTTGGATGGCATACCATCTGTCAGATTGTTCTGACACTCTTCATTAATATCATCCGGGGTCAACGGCCGATGATCTTGAAGTGTGAATGGATATCCCATGGGAAGCTCTTCATCTTCTGTCATAATATTGGGTGAGTCTATTTTACTGTCAGACGGTATATAGTGCAGGTCTGAACTTCTGATTCCTGTCTGATTGGAAAACGACTGGCCTGTGAAAAATCCAAAGTTTGTTTTTCCCTTGTAGATATTCTGGTCACCTCTGAGCACCTCCATATCAAAATTCTGGATAATAATACCACCTGCATGAGAGACAGAGGGCATCCTTGAACGCATTGTCAAGGTGATAAATCCCGGCTCATCAGCCTCTTGTCTCTCTCTTTGTAATGGTTGAAAAATTTGAGCCTCTCCACCAAGATTTCTGAAAAACAGCCTCTCTCTGCTCTTTAAGGCAGACCCTGCATATGCGGCAAGCCACCCGCACGGCTGTAGGGCAATTTCAAGCAGAATGGAGAAGGGCAGATAATCTGTATGAGCTGCTCTGAAGTACCATCCATCGCAAGGCATATCAAACTGACTCTCTATCCAGCCACCTGCTGCCATCTCCCATGGCTTGGCATCTGCTTTGATAACTCTGTCCATGAAAAAATATGGCGGCCCAGGAAGCCTTGCAATCTCTCTCTCTGTATCAAACTCTCTGTATCTATCGCCAAAAGCTTCTGAAGGGTTGCCAATGGCAAAGGCAAGGATCTTCTCTCTGCTGAACAGAGCTGGAGCGGGTCTGCTGATCCTTTTTGAACTCTCTACCTCTTCTCTTTTTCCAACACTCTTTCTCATCTCACTTTTTTGTAGAGCAGACTTTTCCTGATCAGTGTGGACAGATCTCATAAGAGATGCACCAATAACCACTTCAACATCTGAAGATGAGACAGAGAGCAGCTCCTCAACAAAACTTAGTGCCCCACTCTTTAATGGAATCAACTCAATACCACGTTTTATGAAAGCATTTTTAAGAGAGGGAGAGACCATACCACCTTCCCAGGGGCCCCAGTTTATTGATAAAAATCGACACTGATTGAGATCCTCTCTGTTGCCTGTCTCATGGTTCTCTCTACTTTGTGAGTAATATTGAGCTGTTTTATTGAGCACCTCATTGGCCATGGCATAATCAACCTGCCCTGCATTGCCTGTCCTTGCTGCAACTGATGAGAAAAAGATCACACATTTAAGGTGATCCTGAAGCGTTGCTGAAAGCAGGTTCTCCATCCCATTGACCTTGGTATCAAAAACTGAAGAGAACTGAGCTTCGGTTTTATCAATAATACGCTTATCTTCCAGAATACCAGCACCATGTACGATGCAGCTTATCTTACCAAAGGCCTTTCTGACCTTTTGAAAGGTTTGCGTTACACCCTCCATATCCCGGATATCCACGCAGTAGTATTGAACAGTGGAGCCTGAAGAGCCTATTTTCTCAAGGTTTCGGGTGATCTCCCGATTAGCTTCCATCTGCCTGCAAATTTTTTGAAGTTCCATTGGAGTTGGTGGGTGATCTTGAAACATATTGGCAAGAATCGCCTTTTTCATATCTGATTCTGATACAAGATTTTTCATCCATAGCGGTTCTGGTTCAGGCAGTTGTGATCTTCCCATCACTATTATGGCAGGAGAGCTGTGGAGTGCAAGCTCAAGAGCACATTCAAAAGTTACCCCTCTGGCTCCACCGGTAATTACAACAACATCGTCATGGTTTATAAAAGAGTTGTTGATAGAAGGCAGTCGCCTCTTCCTGCTCTTACCATTGGGGATTGGGAGAGAGAAAGCATGAGAGGCAGCGGCAGCAGCAGAAAAAGAAGAAGAGATATCCTGCTGAATCAACTCAGGGAAGATACAGAATTCATCTTTTATCCCGATTTCCACTCCATTATGCAGAGTAGAGTTTGCGTAATGATCTGAAGAGGGGTTGGCGCTGGGGTTCAAACTCTCTTCTTTATACAAGTTAGTAAAATTTTTTGCCAGAATCAGAGAGACAGCTTGCCTTATGTTATCAGCAAGATGTTGTGCACAAGGGTTCATGTCAATTGCTCTGCACACAACCCCCTCCCACTCAAGAGCTGCAGTTTTTACAAGCCCGGCAAGCCCACCCTGCACAGGGTCAAAAATTTTCTCATCCCCAAAACCAAAGGTCCCCCCAAGAAAAGATATAGCAGCAAAGAGAGCATCTCTCTGACAAGCCTCTCTTTGAGCTGCAACATTCATCAGCTCTTTTCCATGCTGTTTTGCCAGCAGAAAGGCTTTTTTAAGAAACGATTTGCCCCTGTCGGTTATATTTTTAGGAAGAGGTGCAAAAAGAGAGCTTGAGTATGAACTATCTAAGAGATGAGAGATAGCAGGAATAATAACAAGACCTGCCATGTCAGGCAGATCTTGTCTAAGGGCATCATCAATTCCAATTATCTTTGAATCTATGCCATTTTTATTGAATTCAGATTGAAATTGCAGGGCGATATCGTAACTATCAGATGCGATATATAGCTTCTGTTCCTCCCCAATGGTGACTTTTAACCCATTTTCAAGGTCAATATCGTCAAATAGAACTCTTTTAAGAGCTATAACCTGTCTTAACAGTTTTTTTTTTGAGAGCTTACTGTTGCAGCTTCAGTTGCAGACTCTGACTCTGAGCCTGTAAGGCACTCTCTGTCACAGGGGCTGTTCAGATGATCTCCTGAAATCTGCTGAGCGATCTGTTCAACTGTTTTGAGTCGTCCAAGGTCATCTGGAGATATCAAGCTGGCCTTGGGAAGTTTCTCTTCAAGTTTAGAGAGGATCTCAACCCGTTTAATTGAGTCAATTCCAAGATCAGACTCAAGATCCATCTCAGGTGAGAGCATCTCCACTGGAAATCCTGTCAGTTCGCTTATGGTTTGCATAAGGATTGTCATCACATCCTGACCCGACATCTCAATACTCTCTTCATGATCACTCTGTTCATTGGTGAGCGTTTCAATAGAAGTCAGGCTCTGCACCATTTTAGATGGTGATTCTGCAACTTCTTTACGTTCAGCTGCTCTGTGTTCGGGAATGTAAGTTGTGGATACCTGCTGACTAATTGGTTGAGAAGCTGGAGCAAGAGCCTTGCAGATATCTCTAAGGGTTCTTAAGGTTCCCATGTTGTCAGGAGTCAGTGCATCTGGCCCTGGCAGCTGTTTTTCAAGCTCTGAGACAATTTCAACCCGTTTGATTGAGTCAATTCCAAGATCTGACTCAATATCCATATCAAGGTTCAGCATTTCAACGGGAAAACCGGTAAGTTTGCTCACGGTTTCAAGAAGTAGCCGCTCTGTTGTAAGCATATCTGGTTGATTCTGATCAGGTTGATTCTGATTTGGCCTGTTATGCTGTTGCTGATTCTGATCCTGCTCTGTACGGTTCTGCATGGTGACCGCAGCGCTGGATGATATATTGAGCGGAGAACTCTTTTTCCCGTTATTTTTTGAATATTGATTTTTGTCATCAACTCTGACGGTTATTGCAGGTTCATGCACTTTTACCTGTGGCTCATCTATTGATGACTCCTGGATCCTTGGTGATTCTGTATGGTTAAACTCTACAGAGGCAGGTTTTTCAAGGGTGTGTGGTGGTGGGGCTGGGTGAAAGTGATGGCTTTGAGAATAGATGGCGTTCTCTGCAAAGAAACGGGTCTGCTCCATCATTGCCTGTAATGTCCTGCTTGCAGCAGACTGGGTATCAAGAAATTTTTCATGGGCAAGGGCAGTACGGGTTTGAAGCTCTTGCATGGACTCCATACCTTTTTGAACCATCTGCATTGCACTGTAAATAAGGTTAGAGTGGTGCTCTGCAAATAGAGGGGGATTCTGATCTCTTTTTACAGCGTTGCAGGACTTGGTTTCAGCTTCACTTGGCTGTGGTATATATCTGTTTTTCATATCAGTTCCTCTGGGTTCTGGGCTGTATGATGAGATTGATGAAATGTTAACCGTATCAGGCGATTGGGTTTTGGGGTTAACTCTCCTCTGTGGATGAGGTTTTAGCAGTGGCTTGACATTTGCACCAGTCAGGGGGATCCTCATCACCTTTTTTGCAGGCTTTATAACCTGGCTTTCCCACCTCTCAAGCAAAATTTCAACCCCTGAAGCTGCAAGAGAGCAGAGAAGAGATGCAAGATCCTCCACAGCTCCTCTTTTACCGGAAGAGCTGTCAATGGCAAGAGTGATCGCATCCTTACCATCAAGTATGGAGTTTGTGATGCCACTTAATACTCTCTTTGGCCCAACCTCAATAAATGTTGTGATGTTGCTGTCAAACATTGATTCAATGTCTGACATGAAGTGAACAGGGTTGATCAGCTGCTCGCCAAGGATCTCTTTTATCTTTTTGCTATCTTCTGGATATCTATTGCCTGTTGTATTGGAAAAAACTTCTGTTTCAGAGCAGCTTATCTCAATTCCATTCACCCTCTTTTTAAAGGGTTCAACAGCGCTCTTCACAAGGTGGCTGTGAAACGCTGCTGCTACAGTAAGTTCAACTCCACCTAACTTCTCTTTTTTAAATATTTTGGCAGCTTTTCTGATCTCACCGCTTCTGCCAGAGACCACCACCTGGCTCTGACTGTTGATATTGGCAATGGTCAGATCCAGACCCTCTGATTTAATGAGCTTCTCAACCTGATCCAGAGAAGCTTTTACAGCAAACATGGTTCCAGGATCACCACCTTGTTCTGCTGCTTTTGCCATATATCTGCCTCTGGCACATGCCAGATCAAAAAATGTTGGCTCATCTATCCACTCTGCTGCGCACAGTGCGGTCAACTCTCCAAAACTGTGTCCACATGTTGCATGTGGTCTTATGCCAAATTCCATGAGGATCTTTGCCATGGCAAGGCTCACCGCGCCAATTGCAGGTTGTGCAATCTCTGTGCTTCTCAATTTCTCTTCAGAGAGTTTTGCATCCTGAGCATATAGCGGTGGAGGAAAGAGATACTCTTTTAACAGATCTGAATTTGAGTCTGATCCTGAAACTTGCTCTGAAGTGGAATCTGAATTTATCTCTGAAGCTCCAGATTTGCATGACTTTGCAAAGCAGCTGCATGCAAGTTCAAAGATCTTCAAAGCCTCAGGAAAGATGGAGATCAGCTCTCTGCCCATCCCTGTATATTGGCTCCCCTGTCCTGGAAATAGAAAACCGATCTCTCCTCTTCTCTCTCCAGAGCCGTAAAATATCCCTAAGTTTTTTTCTGATATCTTCTTTCCGTCTGATCTCTCCTTCTCTTCTGATCTCTTCTGCCTTGAACTGCTGAGATCTACAGAGTCAAAGAAACTCACTTCCTCCAGCTCCTTGAGCGCCTCTTCTGCCTTTGCACCAGGATCATCATCTTCAGTGATTACGATCAGGACTCTGTATTGATCAGAAGCCTGAAATCTCTCTCTTGAAACAGATGTGAGCCAGGCAAGCAGTTCAGCCTTTTCCTGGGAATCCCACCCTGTGCATGAATTTACACTCTCTTGGAACTCTCTTATATCCTGTTTCAGCCTCTCCTTTGTATCTGAAGAGAATGCAGCAATCTGGACAGTGCCATCCCATGAGACATGCTCTTTTGTTCCGCTGTACTCCTCAAGAACCAGATGAAAATTGCTGCCACCAAACCCGAAGGCACTTACACCGGATCGTCTGGGGTGACCTTCTGGTTTAACCCAGGGTTTTGAGATGTGGTTAAGATAAAAATGGGAGCTTGTGATATCAATCTCAGGGTCAGGAGCCTGAGCCTTCAGAGTAGGGGGGATCACCTTGTGGTGAAGACTTAGGACAGCCTTGATAAGGCCAGCTGCTCCAGCTGCTGCTTTGGCATGGCCAATCATGGATTTGACAGAGCCAACAGCAGTGCGGTTTTTTTCTGAACCACTGCAAGGGAACAGAGACTTCAGTGCAGTGAGTTCAATCTTATCCCCAACCCTTGTCCCTGTTCCGTGAGCCTCAAAGAGTTCAACCGTACCAGGGTCGATTTGAGCATCACCATAAGCTGCCTTTAGTGCCCGTAACTGTCCACCTGCATCAGGTGCGTATATTCCACCTGTTTTGCCGTCACTTGAGGTTCCTATTCCTCTTATCACAGCATAAATTCTGTCATTATCTTGCTTTGCATCCTCAAGCCGTTTGAGAACAACCATACCAATCCCTTCACCAAGAACTGTACCATCTGCATCTTTTGAAAATGGTCTGGCATCGCTTGTGTGGGAGAGAACACCTGTTTTGGAGAAGCACATATGCATGAATATATCGTTGAGCGTATCAACACCGCCGCTGACAGAGAGATCAGCTCTTCCTGAAGTAAGCTCCAGGCAGGCTGTGTGGATAGCACTGAGCGAACTTGCACATGCTGCATCTACAACACTGTTTGTGCCGCCAAGATTGAGGCGGTTGGCAATTCTGCCTGCAACCACATTGCCAAGAAGTCCTGGAAATGAGTTCTCCTGCCACTTTGGAAAGCTGTCAGAGATTCTCTGAATGATCTCTTCATGTTTTTCGCCTGTTACTCCACACTCATGAAGTGCTCTTTTCCATATAGGGTGGTATAGACGGGCACCAAGTGGAATCACAAGCTCCTGAGTTCCAGTAACACCAAGAATCACACTGGTTCTGCTGTGGTCTGCCTCTGGAACGGCTGGATAGCCTGCATCCTCAAGTGCCATTTCAGCCACCATCAGCCCCAGAAGCTGGGATGTGTCTGTTGCTTCAAGATTTTTTGGAGGAAAGCCGTACCTTGCAGGATCAAAGCTGATCTTCGGGATAAAACCACCTCTTTTGCAGTATGTGTGGTCAGGAGTTTCCAGATTTTTGTCAAAGTAGTCCCTTAATGACCAGTGGCTCTCCTCAGGAATTTCAGTAATGGCATCTTTGCCATTGAAAATAAGACTCCAGTAAGCTTTGAGTCCATTTGATTCTGGAAAAACAGCCCCCATACCAATTATGGCTATAGAATGGTCTTGTGACAACATATCCCCCCATATTCTGTTGAACGCTTTAATTTCAACCACTATCTGCGTTGTGTTGTAAAACGTCTGTTGCGATAGCAAAGAGAATATATTGATAAGCCTGTTTTGTATATGGAGAGAGCCCTGCTTTGACAAAAATTTTACACTATTTTGATAAAAAAACTCAAATTCAAAGGATCAAGATATTTTAAATGCTGTCACTTTCATCTGAAGAGGGACTGGAAAATGGAGTTTGAAAAGTTGATTGATGCGTTGGCAGAACCAGACCCTCTCAGGGAAGTTTATTGTTGACATCCATTTGCCGTGCGGCTATAGATCCCCAAGATTAAGGTGCTCAGCAGATTTAAGCGAGTCCAAAGTGGTCGACTCTTTTTAAAGTTAAAGTATTGAATGTAATGTCGTGTCGTGTCTGATTCAGATCCATCAAACTTTAACCGGAGATAGTTGCTTATGGCTAAAAGTGATGTTGTCATGCCTGGATATTATATGCGTATTACCGGCATATGCATCATGGTATCTCTTCTTCTGCTCTTCTCTACTCCTCCTCCTCTCTCTGCAACGGAGTACTCCCTTGATGATCTCTACAGTGTTGCTCTTAAGCGATCCGAAAAGATAAAACTCTCTGAAGAGGAGCTGCTTATCTCAAAGCTGAACAGTGATAGAGCCTTGTCAGTACTCATCCCCACTCTTTCCACCTTTGGCAGTTATACCCAATACACAGAAGATAAAAAGAGCAATACGGGTTCAATACTTCAACCTGATTACAATGACTCCTGGGGTGTCAGATTAGAGAAGAGCCTTTCGGTAAGCGGTAGGGAGTTCACGGCACTTGGGCAGGCAATGGATAATATCGAAAAAAATAGATATGACCTTATGACAGTAAAGGAGGAGTATCTTGCAGGTGTCAGTGAAGCTTTTTACAGTGTACTCCAGGCAAGGGAGGCTGTTCAGATTGCAGATAGCAATCTTGAACGTTTGCAAAAATACCAGGAGGCTGCTCAGAAGAGACTTGATATCGGAGATGCGACAAAAACAGCCTTGCTGCGTGCTCAAGGCGAGGTGTCTGGTGCACTCTCTGACCAGATACAGGCTAACAACAAGCTTGCTGTTACAAGGATTGTTCTTGCCAGAATAGTTGGGATTGATAATGATTTCAATCTTAAGGAGCCTGAGAGTATGGAGAGTGAGGTATCATCTCTTCCCCAACTTCAGGAGATTGCAAAAAAAAACAGATATGAGCTTAAGAGTCTTGAATCCCAACGGAAGATGGCAGAAAAGCAGATAGAGTACAGGAGAGGGGCATTGTGGCCTACTGCTACGTTTATCACCACTTACAGCAGATTGAACCAGGAGCCCAGATCAGCCTCTGGCTATAATGATGAGGCGATCTCTGCCGGTCTCTCCTTGAACTTCCCACTCTATGATGGCGGTTTAAGAAAAGTTGATATAAGGGAGGCTCAAGCCCAGAAACGTCAGATTGATCTTATATATAGTGATCAGGAGAAGATAATAGAGGTGGAGGTGGAAAACAGCTGGCTTGATGTCAGCGCTCAGAAGAGTGTGATAAAATATCTTGAGGATCAACTTCTTTTTGCAACTAGTAACTACTATGCAGTTTCAAAACAGTTTGAATTTGGTCTTTCTGACAGCATTGATATCATTGATGCGAATAATCTGCTCTTAACATCTCAACTGAAACTATCTGATGCAAAATACAATTATCAGCTATCACTGTTAAAGCTTAAAAGGGCTATTGGTGCTTTACTTAAGGAGGTGGAGAAGAACTCTTGATGCTTTACTCAACTTTCTTATCCATTACTTACCAGCACAACACTTTTTGGAGAGCAGCTATCAATGCAGAAAAAAATATTTTTTAAAAGATGCTCTATTTTTTTTTTACTGTTCAGGAATGTCAATCCAACAATAATTGCAGCAAAGCTGCTTATGTTCTGCCTTTTGTTCGCCTCTGTTTCAGGCTGCAAAGAGGAGAAACAAGGGGCACATGCGCAATCTAAACCCAGAGAGAAGATACTCAACATAAAGGTTCAACCAGTTCAAAAACAGAAGTTGCGCCCTTTTATCAGAACTCACGGAAGTCTGAACGCTTTTGATGAGGTGACTGTGAGCAGCGAAGTTGACGGTATCTTAAAAGCTGTTGCTGTTGAAGAGGGTAGGGCTGTGAGTAGAGGCATGCTGCTTGCTACCATCAATCAGAGCGATTACAGGCTGGAGGTTCAACAGGCTGAAGCTGTACTTAAACAGACAAAAGCCACCTTTCAGAATGCAACCATTGATTACAGGCGCAAAAGTGCGCTTTTCAAGGAGGAGCTGCTGACCAACCAGCAGTTTGATGATGCTGCCACTAAATTATCGTTTGCCGAAGCAGATGTTGACAGAGCCAGGGCCGCTCTTGACCTGGCTAAAGAGAGGCTTGCCAAGACTGCCATCTGCTCTCCGCTTACAGGTGTGATCAAAGAGAAAAAGATCTCAGCAGGCAGTTATGTGAAGAGCGCCACCCCCCTTTTCACCATAATTCAGATAGATCCACTTAAACTCTTTTTTACTGTGACTGAAAAAGAGATCGGCAGGATAGAACAGGGGCAGGATATAAGTTTTACAGTTGACAGTTTTCCTGATCAGCAATTTACAGGAGAGGTAAAGACCATATATCCCAACCTTGAAGAGTCCACCCGCACCCTGAAAGTGGATGCTGCTGTTGCCAACAGTAAAGGGGTTTTAAAACCTGGGCTTTTTGCAAATGTCGTTTTATATACCGGCAGCCCAAAGGAGATCCTGCTTGTCCCTGCCATATCAATTCTATACGATGATTCAAAGACCACTCTCTTTATCCTTGAGGGGGAGTCAGTAACAGCGCGGGAGGTATTATCAGGTGCCCAATATGGTGATCTGATGGAGATCACAAAGGGGGTTATGGAAAAAGAGCTGGTTGTAATTGCAGGGCAGCAGAATCTTTCTGAAGGGGTAAAAGTTCATGTGGATCGCTGATACTTCAATAAGGCGGCCAGTGATGGCAACAATGTTCATTCTTGCCTTAGTGGTAATGGGGGTGATCTGCTATCCTGAAATAGGTGTTGATCTCTTCCCGAAAGTAGATTATCCAATTGTCAATATCTCCACTGCATTAAAAGGGGCCAGTCCTGAGATCATGGATATTGACGTTACAGATAAGATCGAAGAGGCAGTAAGCTCTATCAATGGAGTAAAGTCAATAAGTTCTGCAAGTACAGAAGGCAACTCCACGGTAACTGTGGAATTTTTTCTTGAGCGAAATATTGATCTTGCTGCCCAGGATATAAGGGAGAAGGTTGCTGGCGTCATATCCAGGTTGCCAGAGGAGATAAGTGATCCTGTGATCGCAAAGGTTGACCCTGATGCAAGCCCTGTTCTCTGGATTAACCTCTCTGGAGAGAAATCGATTCGTGAACTCTCCATCTATGCAGATGAGGTTCTCAAAGAGCAGATACAGAAGATAGAGGGGGTAGGTGCAATAAATATGGGTGGATTGCGCCAGCGGCAGATCAGGATCTGGCTTGATGCTCAGAAGCTTGTAGCTTATCAGATTGCTGCCAATGATGTATCAGAAGCTCTTAAACGCCAGAATCTGGAGCTGCCTGCCGGAAGAATCGAGAGCCAGTCAATGGAATATGCTATAAAAGTCAATGGCGAAATAGCCAGCATACCAGAGTTCAACGATATCATAATAGCATACTATAAAGGCTCCCCAATACGGATCAGAGATGTTGGCAGAGCTGAAGATGGCATGGCAGAAAAAAGATCTCTCTCCCGCTTCAACGGAGTTCCTGCTGTTGGCATGGGTATTCAGAAGCAGTCTGGAAGCAATACTGTTGAGATTATCGACCGGATCAAAAGAGAGTTGCCCAAAATAAAGGATACTCTGCCCCCTGGCATGACCATAAACATCGCCTTTGATCAATCCACCTTTATTAAAAAATCCATTCAAGAGGTGCAGTTTCACCTGATTCTTGGAAGTCTATTTGCAGTGCTTGTAGTGTTCATCTTTTTAAGAAATCTGCGAACAACTCTGATAACATCTGTGGCTCTGCCAATCTCCATTATTTCAACTTTTGCTCTGATCAAAGTATTTGACTTTACCTTCAACAACATGACCATGCTTGCGCTCTCCCTCTCTGTTGGGCTTCTGATTGATGATGCCATAATTGTCATTGAGAATATCTACAGACATATTGAAGAGGGGATGTCACCGCAACAAGCTGCAAGCTTTGCCACAGAAGAGATCGGAATGGCGGTCATGGCAACCACTTTTGCTGTTGTGGCGATCTTTCTGCCAGTGGCTTTTATGGAGGGAATCATGGGTCGGTTTTTTCTCCAATTTGCCCTGACTGTTGTGTTTGCGGTAATGATCTCCATGATAGTCTCATTTACCCTGACACCCATGATGGCATCAATCTTTCTGAAAGATATCTCAACACATAAGAGCAAGATTGGCTTTTTTGATTCACTGTTTGAAGGTGGATATAAGATAGTTGAAGATATTTACAGGATTTTTCTCAACTTCTCCTTGAGATTCAGAATAACAGTCTTAGTTATCGCAGCCATTATCTTTACATCAAGCCTATATATAGCCAAACAGCTTGGCAAAGAGTTCATTCCCACAGAGGATCAGGGGCAGTTCATTGTTCGGTTGGAAGCGCCCACTGGCTACTCACTTGGTGCATCAGACAATCTCTCAAAGGAGGTTGAAGCTATTGCAAGGTCTCTTCCTGAAATCAAGTCAGTCTATTATATAGCAGGTTCTGGACAGAGTGGCGTTAATAACTCAAGAATGATGATAACCTTGAAACCCAAAGGAGACCGGAAAAAATCACAGGAAGAGATCAAGGGTGAGATAAGAAAAAGATCAAGGAGCATCCCGGGATTAAAGGTGACAGCAGAAGATGTCTCTCTTGTGGGTCGTGGTCAACGTTCTGTCCCTATTCAGTACAGTATCAGGGGGCGAGATCTTGAGAATCTTAAAAAATATACAGAGCAGATTGTCTCTGAGTTCTCAAAACTTCCAGGCATTGTTGATGTTGATACATCACTTGAAGAGGGAAAGCCTGAGTTGCAGGTTATTATAGACAGAGATAAGGCAGCTGATCTTGGCGTTGATGTTGCTGGCATTGCAGAGGCTATAAATCTTCTTGTCAGCGGAGAGGTGGATGTCACCCGCTTCAAGGATCAATCCAGAGGTAAGAGATATGATGTGCGTGTAAGGCTCAATTCAGAGGACAGAGCAGACCCCACAGATATTGGCAGGCTCTATGTGCGTGCAAAAGATCAGAATCTTGTTGAGATCTCAAATATTGTCAAGATCAGAGCTGGTGGCGGTCCAAGTCAGATTAACCGTGTTGACAGACAAAGGGCAATCAGTATCTTTGCCAACCTGGATGGAAAACCTCTTGGAAAGGCTGTTGAAGAGCTTAATGCCATTTCAGACAGAGTGCTCACACCTGATTTCTCTCCAAAATATAAGGGGATGGCTGAGACCATGAGTGAATCTTTTCAATCTCTTCTGTTTGCCCTTTTCCTTGGCATTGTGATGGCATATATGGTACTGGCTGCCCAGTTTGAGAGTTTTACCCATCCATTTATTGTTCTGCTCTCCATGCCTCTCTCTTTTATCGGTGCTTTTGGAGGGCTCTACCTGATGGGTATGACCCTGAACATCTTCAGCTTTATCGGTCTCATCCTTCTGATGGGGCTTGTAAAAAAGAATGCAATTCTGATAGTTGATTACACCAACACTCTAAGATCTGGCGGTATGTCCAGGCGGGAAGCGCTGCTCAAAGCCTGCCCGATCCGGATGAGGCCGATTCTGATGACTACAATGGCAATGGTGTTTGGCATGCTGCCCATTGCTTTCGGACTTGGAGAGGGTTCTGAAACCCGTGCACCCATGGGCATAGGGGTTATCGGCGGGCTTCTCACCTCTCTTTTTCTAACGCTTGTTGTGGTTCCTGCTGCATACGATCTGCTTGATGATGCAAAAGAGTGGATGGCAAGAAGAGTCAATCCCTCCTTTAAATCAACTCCATAAGCTTGCAGATCTCAAGAGGTCTGAAACTTCCAGCACCGTTCGGAAGAGCAACTCCCTGGCTTCTGAGCCACCCAGCCCTTGAGCAGATGGAGGCTCCAAAGAGAAGGTTGAGGGCAATCTCTGCAACTTTCCGATTCTCGCTCTTCTCCAGAAATGTCCCCTTAACCCACTGATTGAATGCGCCAATGGCAGGGCCGCACCAGATCTGGTAATCCATTATCCGCTGCGGGTCACCGGTAATTGACCACCTTGAGGAGAGGCCAAGGTAGGAGCGGAATACAAGAGCCATCTTATGGCGGGGATCAGCCTCTGCCCGTTCAACCTCTTTTATGTTCCTGGTCTGAAAAAAGGCTCTGGTCTCCTCCCACTTCTGGTTGAAATCTGCTTGAAGGTATCTCTGTTCAATCTCCTGTTTCAGCTTCTCAGGCAGATCTTCAAACCGTTCATAGTTTTTGTAGATCTGATAGAGCTTCTCAGCCCTTACAGGAAACATGGTTCCCCGTTTCAACACCTGAACCCTTGCTCCGATCTCAAACATGTCAGCAGAAGGTGCCATGGCAACATCAGCCTGCTCTGCCTGGGCAAGAAGAAGTTTCACCCCGTCTGATGTTCCAGCCTCAACACAGGAGTGGTTGATAGAGCCTGTAAGAACATAGGCTGCACCCATCTGAAAGGCTGCTGCTGTTGATTCAGGGGTTGCAATGCCTCCTGCAAATCCCACACAGAGCGGCTCCTGGTAGTGGTATCTCTCATTGAATTGATCTTTAAGTGCCATCATGGTTGGCCACAGGGCTATGGCTGGCCGGTTATCTGTGTGGCCACCTGAATCTGCCTCTGCTGTCAGATCCTGTGCCATGGGTATATGCTGGGAAAGTTCAGCCTCCTCTTCTGATATCAGTCCCTGGTTGAGAAGCTCTGCGACAAGTTTTGCAGGTGGAGGGGAGAAAAAGTGGCGTGCCACCTCAATACGTGACACCTTGGCAATGATCTGGTTCGGGGTGATGATATTGCCCTCCATATCACGGATAATCCCCTTTATCCTGTAATAGACCAGTGCAATGGTTATTCTCATGAATGCAGCTGCACTGACCCTGTGAACACCATGTTTGAGATAGAGTCTGGCTAAAGCCATCTCAAGTTCAGGGTCTCCGTGGGAGTGGATAAAGTTGAAGCCCCATGCAGGAGAAGATGGTGCAGGTGTAGAGCAATAGGTTGTATTAGAAGAGGTGTTAGTTCTGTTCTGTCTATGAGAGACCAGCCTCTCTTTGATGTTAACTATAGCTGCCTCAACTTCTGAAATGGAGAGTCCACCTGAGCCGAAAAAAGCCATCATGCCGTTCAGTGCCATGGCCTCAACCATCTCAACAGAGGTGATTCCACTGGCCATTGCCCCTGCAATGTATGGGTATCTGAGATTGTGACGCGCCTTGAACTGAGGATCACCAAGATGGTCCAGGGGCAGGGCAGGGGCGTATGCTCTGATTCTGAAGCTCTCCTCTTTGCCATTGAGGTCAGAAAAATCACCATTGAGGTCAGAAAAATCCTGGTTACTCTCTGAACTATTGCATTGTTGAAAAATTGATGCCACACCGCCGGATGCCCCTGCAAGCTCTCCATTTTGTTCAACTATATAAAGAGGTTGATGAATCTGCATCAGAGCCTCTCTGATATCAGTTGAGAGTCTGCCTGAACTTTTCTCACTATCTTCTTCCATGCACCTCTCTGTATTGCTCTCACTCTCCTGATAACTCTTCTTGTTGCCCCTGTGCCAGTAACCTGTGAACTTCACTCTCTTTACCCCCTTGGGTGGAATTTTTTATGCATCTCCAGCAGATGCGCTTTTGAAATATGGGTATATATCTGTGTGGTTGCAATATCTGCATGGCCAAGCATGGTCTGGACAGAGCGCAGATCTGCCCCCCCCTCAATAAGATGTGTTGCAAATGAGTGGCGGAATGTGTGCGGGGTTATATTGCGCCGTATCCCTGCCTTGAGGCTGTAGCTCTTGATGATCTTCCAGAACCCCTGTCTTGTCATAGGCTTGCCTGCCCTTGCCACAAAGAGATATCTGCTTGTGGTATTCTGAAGCAGCTGCGGTCGTCCTGTTCTTATCCACTCCAGAGTCTGCTCTCTTGCATGCGAGCCAACAGGTACAACCCTCTCCCTTGACCCTTTACCAAATATTCTCACAAATCCTGCATCAAAGTTGATATCTTGCACCTTCATGTTGATCAGCTCTGATACCCTGAGCCCTGCTCCATAGATGATTTCAACCATTGCAGCATTACGAAGCTCTCTTGGTACAGTTTTATCTGGCACAGCAAGCAGCTTTTCAATCTCCTCTACTGTCATCACCTCTGGAAGATAGAGCCCTGTTTTTGGAATATCCACAAGTTTTACAGGGTCAGAAGTGAGAATCTCCTCCTTGATCAGAAATTTGAACAGCCCTCTGATGGCTATAAGATGGCGTGCCCGTGACCTGGCAGAGAGCCCCTCTCTATTCAGGTGGATAAGCCATGCAAGTATGGCGGTTGTATCCACAGCCTCAATCTCATCAATACCGTTTTGAACCATGAAATCGACAAATACTGCAAGATCATGAGTGTATGACTCCATACTGTTGGCAGCAAGCCCCTTTTCAAGGAGCATGTGCTTTATATAGAGATCTGAGATTTTATCAAGATTCATCATCTGAACTATTAAACTTCACTCTTCCTGGGTTCTGGTATTAAAAAGCCTGTCAAGCGGGCTTTGCAGCTGGCGGATATCACGGGCCATGACATGGGTATAGATTTCTGTAGTCTTGACATCCGCATGACCAAGAAGCTCCTGAAGCATACGGATATTTACCCCATTTTCCAGCATATGGGTAGCAAAGCTGTGTCTCAGTGTATGGCAACCGATCTTCTTATCAAGACCAATCTGCAAAGCT
>Ga0209800_10002347_pt1 | contig 16916 bp, 15 predicted proteins | sample Higcelweek8metaG_FD_187174 | JGI IMG/M metagenome (GOLD analysis project Ga0209800, IMG submission 187174) | Freshwater pond sediment microbial communities from the University of Edinburgh, under environmental carbon perturbations - High... | ecosystem: Environmental > Aquatic > Freshwater >...
GAACACGGTGCCGCCGGTGACCTCGGCCAGGAGCAGCGCGGCCATGTTGCCGCCCTTGTCCATGCCGGAGATCACGTCCTGGCCCACGAGGACCATGGCCCCGAAGCCGATGATGAAGGTCAGGATATAGAAGAAGCCGATGAAGCCGGTGGCCACGAACACGCTCTTCCGGGCGGCCTTGGCATCGGGCACGGTGTAGAAGCGCATGAGGATGTGCGGCAGGCCGGCCGTGCCGAACATGAGGGCCAGGCCAAGCGAGATGGCGTCCCAGGGGTTGGACACGAGCCCGCCGGGGGCCAGCACCTTGTCGCCGTACTTGGCCTGGGCCGCGGCGAAGAGCTCCACCGGGTTGTAGTTGAACTTGGCCATGACCATGACCACGAGCACGGTGGCGCCGCAGAGCAGCAGGCAGGCCTTGATGATCTGCACCCAGGTGGTGGCGAGCATGCCGCCGAAGAGCACGTAGCAGATCATCACCGCACCCACGAAGACGATGGCGATCTCGTACTTCAGGCCGAAGACCATGTGGATGAGCGCGCCGGAGCCCACCATCTGGGCGATGAGGTAGAAGCACACGGTCATGAGCGAGCCGACGCTGGCCGCGATGCGCACGGGCTTCTGGGCCAGGCGGTAGGCCACCACGTCGGCGAAGGTGTACTTGCCAAGGTTGCGCAAGGGCTCGGCGATGAGGAACATGATGATGGGCCAGCCCACGAGGAAGCCGATGGAGTAGATGAGCCCGTCGTAGCCGCGCAGGGACACGAGCCCGGCGATGCCGAGGAAGCTTGCGGCGCTCATGTAGTCGCCCGCCAGGGCCAGGCCGTTCTGGAAGCCGGAGATGCCGCCGCCGGCCGCGTAGAAGTCCGCCGTGGTCTTGGATTTCTTCGCCGCGAAATAGGTGATGAACAGCGTCCCGGTGATGAAGACGAAGAAGAACAGGATGGAGGTGATGTTCGGTTGCCCGATGGTCGAGGTGAACTGGTCCATGTCTAGTTCCTCCTGAGGCTCTGCCGGATGGCGTTCACGGCGCTGTCGTATTTGTCGTTGGCCCAGTACACGTAGACCCCGGTGAGCCCCCAGGCCAGCAGGATGACGAACAGGCCGATGGGGATGCCCACGCTCAGGCCCGGTGCGAGCATGCTTCCGAGCAGGCCCTTGTCAAAGGCCAGAACCAGGATGAAGCCGAAATACACGCCCAGCATGATGATGGACAGGACTGCCGAGACGGACCATTGCCTGGCGACCAGGGCCTTGAATTCAGGCGAGTTGATGATGGCGTCAGGGTCTTTGCTCATGATGGTCCTCCTGTTTGCGTTGCCTGCGCCGGGGGCCTCGGACCGCCCAGGGCCCCCATGCGCTGTCTTCGATTGAGGATGTAAAGGAGAAAACAACCCCCGCACCACGCGAATTCGCCGAGCGGCGCTATTCCGGCGGTGAGCACCCGGATCAGGCAGTTGAACACTCACCCGCCGATTTGCGCCGTTCGCCGCAGGCAGGCCCAGGTGAGCGGTGTCGGACGGCGGCATGTCCGGCTGCCGACCGGCGGGCAAAAGCGTCTCCGGCAGGCTTCTTGCTTCAGCCCTGGCAAAGAAAATTCTGCCGGAGCCCGGAGCGCCGATGAACGTGCTTGTGATCAACATGACCCGGCTGGGCGACCTGCTCCAGTCCCAGCCCACCGTGGCCGGGCTCAAGGCCCAGGGGCACCGCGTGGGCCTGGCCTGCCTGGAGAACTTCGCCCCGGCGGCCGCGCTCATGCAGGGCCTGGACGCGCTCTTCCCCTTTCCCGGCGCGCGCCTGCTGGCCCGGCTGGACCAGGACTGGCGGCTGGCCCTGGCGGCCTACCGCGAGGCCACGGACCGCGTGCGCAATGAATTCGCCCCGGATCTCGTCATCAACCTGACGCCGTCGGAGCCCGCGCGGCTTCTGGCCATGTCCTTCGACGCGGCAAGCACGCGCGGCTTCGCCCTGGACGACCACGGCTTCAACGCCGACACCAGCGCCTGGGCGGCCTTCCTGCAGCTGGCCTCCTCCTCGCGCGGGGCCAGCCCCTTCAATATCGTGGACATGTTCCGGCGCATCAGCGGCCTCTCCGGCCCGCCCGGCGGCAATGGCCAGGAAGGCGGGAGCTTCGGCCTGCACGGCCCGGACCCGCAGGCTCTCGGCGAGACCCTGGCCCGCCTGGACGGCGAGGTTCCCGGCAAACTGCGGGGCGCGCCGCCCAAGGGCTACGTGGCCCTGCAGCTCGGCGCGTCCGTTGACCGCAGGCGCTGGCCCGTAGCGCGCTTCGCCCAGGTGGCGCGCGGGCTCGCGGCGGCCGGGTACGTCCCGGTGCTGGTGGGCACGGCCGAGGAAAAGGCCCTGGGCCAGCGCCTGCGCGCCCAGCTTGAGACAACCGACGGAAATGCCACCGACGTCAACACGCCGGTCATCGACCTCCTGGGCGCGACGGACCTGCCGGGCCTGGCCGCCGTGCTGGCCGCCTGCCGCCTGCTCGTCACCAACGACACCGGCACCATGCATCTGGCCGCCGGGCTCGGCGTTCCCTGCCTGGCGATCTTCCTGGCCACGGCCCAGCCCTGGGACACCGGCCCGTATCTCCCCGGCTCCCTCTGCCTGGAGCCGGACCTGGCCTGCCACCCCTGCGACTTCGGCGAGGCCTGCGCCCGTCTTGAGGACGGCTGCGAGGCCTGCCGCCGGGCCATCGACCCGCAAACCACGCTCGGCCTGGCCCTGGACCTGCTGGAGGGCCGCGACCCGAGCCGAGCCGAGCCCGGGCCCGCTTCCGGCGCGCGGATCTGGCGGACAGTGCCGGGGGCCGACGGGTTCATGGACCTCAAGTCCCTCTCCGGCCACGAGGGGGAGGACCGCACCCAGCTCATCCGGCTCCAGCGCGACCTGTATCGTCGATATCTTGACGGCGAAGCCATGCCCGGGACCGCAGGCGCAGCCGGACCGCCCTGCGCCCTCTCGGCCGAGGCGGCGGGCCCCCTGTGCAGCGCCCTGGGCACGGCCTCGGAGTTCCTCTTCCTGCTGGAGCGGCAGGGCCAGCTCCTGGGCCGCGATCCGCTGAGCTCCGTCAAGGCGAAGTTCCTGGCCACCTGGCAGCGGGTGCAGAGCTCGCTGTGCGCCGACCCCCGCCTGGCCCTGCTCTCGTCCCTGTGGATGTTCGAGTCCGAACGGCCCGGCCTGGACATGCCGGAAATCCTGGCGCTGACCACGCGCTTCCGCGCCCTGGTCGACGCCCTGCACTGGTCCATCAACATTGGCACGGACAATGCATAACCAAGACAGACCAATAAATTGATCCCAATGCTGAACCCAAGGAGGGGCACATGCTGCTCATAGACGGACAGAAAAGCGAACTGGATTTCGCAAACTTCGCCAACCTGGACCAGGTTTTCGTCAAGCTCATGGAAGATGGTCTCCTGCACGACCGCGTGGTCACGGACGTGTTCGTCAACGACGCGCCCTTCTCCGAGATCTACCCGCACCAGGCCGAGGACATCGACGCCAGCGAGTTGAAGACCGTGGAGATCCGCACCATGCCCGTGGGCGAGATCGCCGTGGAGATCACCCGCGAGCTTTACAAGGTCGTCACCCTGATGGGCGAAGGCGCCACCCGCGTGGCCGAGCTCTTCCGCCAGGCCGACGACGCCGAGGCGCTGGAGACCTACCAGGACCTGGTGGACGTGACCCGCGACTTCATCGGCATGATCAGCACCCTGCGCAGCGAGTTCGCGCTCAAGGACTACCGCGAGTTCATGGAGGCCAGCGACCAGCTCTCCAACCTGTTCGGGGAGATGACCACGGTCATGGGCAACGAGGACTGGATCCTTTTGGCCGACCTGCTGGAATACGAGTTCCTGCCCGCCGTGCACCGCTGGAAGAAGGTCGTCGCGCAGCTGCGCGAGGACGTCCGGGCCTCCGGAAGGGAGTAGGCCATGCACGCGGCCTTCACTCTGCTCGACCAGGCCATTGAGATGGGGAACCAGGAACTGGCCCACCTTGCCGCTGGCGATGTGGACAAGGCCGAGGAAGTGGCTTTCGGGCGCGACGTCGTCATGACCCAGGCCCTGTCCACGGACAACCTGGGCGCACCGGAAGGGAAATGCCTGGACTCCCTGGTGGCCAAGCTGGAGGAACTCAAGGCCCTCCAGGCCAGAATCATCGAAGAGGCCACACGCCTGCGCCGGTCGCTGGGACAGGAGATCGCCCGCTCGGGCCAGGAGCACAGGCGGCACCAGGGCTACGGCAGGGCCGTGCGGCCCACCCCGCGCATCCGCAGCAGCTTCATCAGCAAGAACGGCTAGGTTTTCGTGGAGGCGCGGCCCGTTCTGCGGGCCGCCTTCCAGGCCGCATAGGCCTCCCCCCCGCCGCAAAACGCCACGCGCCCCGCGCGCAAGGCCAGCACACGGCTGCTCCGCCCGGACAAGAACCGCCCGGGCAGATCGGCCTCGTGGTGCGTGACCATGACCAGGGGCGCGCCAAGCGTGGCCAGGCGGTCGAACAGCTCACGGGCCGCCCCGCGCGCCCGCTGGTCCAGCCCGGCCATGGGCTCGTCCAGCACCAGCAGGGCCGGATTCCCCACCATCGCCCGGGCCAGCAGCACCCGCCGGAACTGCCCGCGCGACAGGCTGCGCACGCGCCTGCCAGCCAGCTTCGCCAGCTCGAAAAACTCAAGCCAGCGCACCACCAGCGCGCGCTCCGCAGCGCCCGGCTGCGCAAACACGTCCAGGCTCCCGTCAAGCCCGGTGGCCACGGCCTCCTCCACCCGCAGGTCATAGGGGAAGCCCGCCTGCAAGGCCGCCGACACCACGCCGATGCGCCGCCGGACGTCATCGACATTCTCGCCCGGCGCGGCGAAGCCATACTCCACCAGCCCCGGTGGGCCGTCCACGGCCGAGGGCCAGAGGCTCCCGGCCAGCACGGACAAGAGCGTGCTCTTGCCCGCGCCGTTTGGCCCCAGCACGGCCCAGTGCTCGCCGGGCAGGATGGTCCAGTCGATGCCATGCAGGATGCGCGCGCCGTTGATGTCCACGCTGGCGTTCGTGATGCGCGCCAGGAACTCCGGGATCGCGGCTGGCGTTGTGGTCGGCGTTGTGGTCGGCGCTGCGGAAATCGGCGCCGGGGCAGGCGGGGAAAAGGCGGCTTCGGCCTCGGACCTCGCCTCCAGGGCGGGCAGCACCTCGGCCAGGGGGCCGCTGTGGCGCGCACGCCCGGCCTCCAGCACCAGGCCGTGCGTCAGGCAGCCGGGCAGCTCCTCCAGGCGGTGGCTGGCGAAGAGCATGGCCAGACGCGGACCGGCTGCGGCCACGCGGTCCAGCAGGGCCAGAAATTCCCGCCGCGCCGGGGCGTCCAGGCCCTCCAGGCACTCGTCCAGCACCAGCACGTCCGGCCGGGCGACCAGGGCCCGCGCCAGAAGCAGCCTGCGGCCCTCGCCCGACGACAGCGTGGCCATGCGCCGCCCGGCCAGGGCGGACAACCCCAGTTCCTCCAGCAGCCGCGTGGCGGCCGCCACCTGCTCCGGTGCGGGCTTGGCGTACAGCAGCGGCCCGTCGCCGAACCCGGACAGCACCACGTCCAGGCCGGTGGCCGCCCAGCCGTGGACGGCAAAGGCGTCCTGCATGTCGCCGCTGACCAGCCCCAGGCGCTGGCGCAGGCCCAGCGGCGTGGGCTGCGGCCCGCCCGCGCCGGGAAAATCGTACACGCGCACGCCGCCCCCCTTCCCTTCGTCGGGCGCGATCTCGCCGCGCACCAGGCGCAGGAAGGTGGTCTTGCCCGCGCCGTTGGCCCCCAGCACGGCCCAGCGCGCCCCCGGCTCCAGGCAAAAATCCAGCGGAGCGAGCAGCGCTACGCCGCCGCGCGTCACGCCAGCCCCACGCAACGCAACCAGGGGTCCTGGCCCAAGTTCTCTGCCCATGTCGTCCTCCGGCGCGCATCATGCCCCGTGCGCCGCACCGGCGCAAGAGCTTGCCAGACCCCCGCTTTCGCGCTACCCCGCAGGGCATGCTGACAGAAACCCCGCACATCCCCGTGGCCCTGCTGCGCCAGACAGGCTACGACCGCGCCACCCTGCGCGACGCGGTCGAGCGCGTGCTGGTCGCCTGCGGCCTGGACTTCGCGCGCGGGGAGCGCGTGCTGGTCAAGCCCAACCTGGTGTCCGGGAACAACGCCGCCCTGGCCTGCACCCACCCGGAGGTGGTGCGCTCCGTGTGCGCGCACCTGCTGGACTGCGGGGCCAGGCCCATGGTGGCCGACTCCCCGGCCTTCGGCAGCGCCGGGCGCGTGGCGGCGGCCTGCGGGCTCACCGAGGCCCTGCGCGGCCTGGGCCTGCGCGTGGCCACCCTGGACCGGCCCACGCCGCTCCGCTTGAGCGACGGCGGGCATATCGGCCTGTCGCGCCGGGCGCTGGAGGCCGACCGCATCCTCAGCGTGGCCAAGCTCAAGGCCCACGGGCAGTTCCGCGTCACGGCCAGCACCAAAAACCTCTTCGGCGCGGTCTGCGGCTGCCGCAAGGCCCTGGCCCACATGCGCCTGGGCGATCAACCGGGGCGCATGGAACGGCTGGTGCTCGACGTACGCCGCGCCCTGCCGCCCGCCATCGGCCTGGTGGACGGCATCAGCGCCATGCACCGGGGCGGGCCCATCCACGGCGAGGCCTTTGCCCTGGGGCTGGTCGGCTGCTCGCCGGACACGCTCACCCTGGACGCGGCCCTCTACGGCATCCTGGGGCTCACGCCAACGGACGTGCCCCTGTGGACCGAGGCGCTCCTCCAGAAGCTTCCGGGCGCCGATCCGTTGGCGGCGCGCTTCGTGCTCGACGAGCCCCGGACCTTTGACGCCACGGGCTTCGAGGTCCAGGCGCGGCTCTCGCCCATGCGCTTTCAGCCCCTGCGCTTCGTGCGCGGCCGGGTGAAGAGCCTGCTGGAATCCCTGGGCTAGGGCCGGGCCAAGCGCCGCCTTTTTGCGCGGCGGGCTTGCCACACGCCCCGGCCTTGGCTATCACCTTCGGGACGCAGCCAGCCAAGGAGAGCCCATGCCCGAGATTTCCCCCCGCCGCCGCATCACCATCACCGGCCAGGTGCAGGGCGTGGGCTTCCGTCCGTACATCTACAGGCTGGCCCAGGACATCGGGCTGGTCGGCATGGTGCGCAACGCCCCCGAGGGCGTCATCATCGAGATCCAGGGCAGCGCGCGCCGCCTGGACGAGTTCGCCCGCCGCCTGGAGCCCGAGCAGCCGCCGCTCTCGCGCATCATGCGCGTCACCACCCAGGACATTCCAACCGTGGCCGAGGCCAGCAGCTTCGCGATCCACAAGAGCACCGGCGGCAGCGGGCACGACGTGCTCATCAGCCCGGACATCAGCACCTGCGCCGACTGCCTGGCCGAACTCAACGACAAGAACAACCGCCGCTTCCTGTATCCGTTCACCAACTGCACCAACTGCGGCCCGCGCTTCACCATCACGCGCTCCATCCCCTACGACCGGCCGAACACGTCCATGGGCTGCTTCCCCCTGTGCCCGGACTGCCAGCGCGAGTACGATGACCCGGCCGACCGGCGCTTCCACGCCCAGCCCAACGCCTGCCCGGTCTGCGGCCCCAAGGTCTGGCTGTCCGACCGCTCGGGCCTGGTGGTGGCCCGGCGCGACGAGGCCATGCGCAAGCTGGCGGCCATCCTGATGCAGGGCGGCATCGCTGCGGTCAAGGGCCTGGGCGGCTTCCACCTGGTCTGCGACGCCACGAACCAGGAGGCCGTGCGCGAGCTGCGCCGACGCAAGCACCGCCCGCACAAGCCGCTGGCCGTCATGGTGCCGGACATCGAGACCGCGAAGGCGCTGGCCCACGTCGGCCGCGTCGAGGAGGCCTGGCTCACCGGGCATGTGCGGCCCATCGTGCTGTGCCCCAGTCGGCGCGGCGCGCCCCTGGCCGAGGCCGTGGCCCCGGACGCCGACCAGGTGGGCCTGATGCTGCCGTACACGCCGCTGCACCATGTGCTGTTCCGGCGCTTCGGGCGGCTTCTCACGCAGGAGCGCCAGAACATGCCCGCCGCCCTGGTCATGACCTCGGGCAACGCCAGCGACGAGCCCATCTGCCTGGGCAACCGCGAGGCCCTCGCCCGCCTGGCCGAAATCGCGGACATCTTCATGTTCCACAACCGCGACATCCTCATCCGCACCGACGACTCCGTGCTGCGCATCCTGCCGGGCAGCGACCAGCCCATGTTCCTGCGCCGGGCCCGAGGCTTCGCCCCGCAGCCGGTGTTCCTGGCCGAGTCCGGCCCGAGCGTGCTGGGCCTGGGGCCGGAGCTCAAGTGCACGCTGACCCTGACCAAGGGCGACAAGGCCTTTGTGAGCCAGCACCTGGGCGACATGCAGAACATCGAGACCCTGGGCTTCCACCACGAGATCACCGAGCATTTCCAGGACATCCTGCAGACCGAGCCGGTGCTGGCCGTGCGCGACCAGCACCCCAACTACCTGACCACCAGCGTGGCCCAGGAGCTGATGCGCACCACCGGCATCGAGTCCACCTTCCTCCAGCACCACTTCGCCCACGCCCACGCCGTGCTGGCCGAGAACAAGCACAAGGGCCCGGCCATCTGCCTGGCGCTGGACGGCACGGGCTTCGGCACCAGCCAACCCAACCTGGGGCTCGCCGCCAGCTGGACCATCTGGGGCGGCGAGTGCCTGCTGGTCGACACCCGGGACCTGCGCCACAACCGCCTGGGGCACCTGGCCGAGTTCAGCCTGCCCGGCGGCGAGGCCGCAGTGCACGAGCCCTGGCGGCTGGCCCAGGCCCTGCTCTGGGAGGTGGACATCGAACAGAGCGGCCAGGACAACACCCCGGCCTGGCCCTGGCTGCCGGAATACGAGCAGACCAGCCGCTTTTTGCCGCAGCTCCTGCGCCAGACCCTGAACTGCCCGCTGACCTCCAGCTGCGGGCGGCTCTTCGACGCGGTGTCGGCCATGCTCGGCCTGTGCCTGAAGACCACCTTCGAGGGCCAGGCGGCCATCATGCTGGAGCAGGCCCAGGACCTGAACATCCCCTTCGACGACGCCGTGGTGTATCCCACCCCGCTCCTGAAGCAGGAAGGCACCGGCCGCCTGGGCGCAAACGAGCTGCCCCGGCAGCTCGACATCTACGGCATGTTCCAGGCCCTGCTGGGCGACATGCAACAGGGCACGCCGGTGCCGGTCATCGCCCGGCGCTTCCACGCCAGCCTCATCACCGGCCTGGCCAACATGGCCGCCCACTTCGCCCGGCGCGAGGGCGCCGGCCACGTGGCCCTGTCCGGCGGGGTCATGCAGAATTTGACCTTCGCCGTGGAGCTGCCCAAGGCCATCGCCGCGCGCGGCCTGATCCCGCTGACGCACAAGGACCTGCCCCCCAACGACGCCTGCGTGTCCCTGGGCCAGGCCGCCTTTGGCCAGCGCCTGCTGAACCTGCGCAAGGAGCGTGGCCAGTGACCAATCCAGACAACCAGCCGGGCCAGACCGGCCAGACGGGCCTGCCCGTGCTGACCCTGCGCAAGGGCGAGGAACGCCGCCTGTCCGCCGGGCATCTGTGGATCTTCAGCAACGAGGTGGACGTGGCCAAGAGCCCGCTGACCTCGTTTACGCCGGGCGACTGCGTGCGCGTGGAGTCGTCCCAGGGCAGGCCGCTGGGCAGCGCCTACGTCAACCCCGGCGCGCTCATCGCCGGGCGCGTGTACTGCCAGGACGCCACCCGGCCGCTGGACGCCGAGCTTTTGCGCTCGCGCCTGGCCTCGGCCCTGGCCCTGCGCGAGAATCTCTTCGATGCGCCGTACTACCGCCTTGTCTTCGGCGAGGGCGATTTCCTGCCCGGCCTGGTGGTGGACCGCTTCGGCGACCTGCTGGCCGTGCAGATCGGCACGGCGGGCATGGAGCGTCGGCGCGAAGACATCGTCAGCGCCCTGGCCGACCTCGTGCGGCCCACGGGCATCCTGTTCAAGAACGACCTGCCGGGCCGCGAACTGGAGGGCCTGCCGCGCTCCGTCGAAGTGGCCCTGGGCAGCGTGCCGGACGAGGCGCTCCTCGAAGAGAACGGCTGCCGCTTCGTCTTCCCCCTGGCCGGGGGCCAGAAGACCGGCTGGTTCTTCGACATGCGCGCCAACCGCGCCCTGGCCGCCAATCACGCTGGCGGCAGGCGCGTGCTCGACGTGTTCTCCTACGCCGGGGGCCTGGGCCTGGCCTGCGCCAAGGCCGGGGCCGACTCGGTGACGTGCCTGGACGCCTCGCGCATCGCGCTGGACTATGCGGCCAGGAGCGCGGAGCTCTCCGGCCTGGCGGACCGGGTGGAGACCCTCTGCGTGGACGCCCTGGCCGGGCTGAAGGACCTGCGCGCAAAGGGCCGGGGCTTCGGCCTGGTGAGCGTGGACCCGCCCGCCTTCGTCAAGCGCCGCAAGGACATGGAAAAGGGCCTGGCCGCCTACCGCACGGTGAACCGCCTGGCCTTGGAGCTTGCCGAGGATGGCGGCTTCTTCCTGTCCTGCTCCTGCTCCCAGCACGTGGGGCGCGACGATTTGCGGAAAGTGCTCACCGGGGCCGCGCGCGACGCCGGGGTGCGCCTGCAGATCCTCACCAGCTGCCACCAGGCGCCGGACCACCCCATCCACCCGGCCATGCCCGAGACCGAATACCTGAAGGGCTTCCTGTGCCGCGTCTCCAGGCCGGGCCGGGGGCTCTGAAATATTGCGCGCAAAGTGCGCAGGATTTTCACAGTGTTCCGCACCTGCAGTCAGGCGATAAATTAATCCGTAACAATCCGTTGATGTTATGTGTGGCACAGCCTTTGCTTACCATTGACGCAGGGGCAGGAGCGCTTGCGCACCCCGGCACCGGCGTTCACAGAGGAGGATGACATGAAGAGGTTCGCATTGGGCCTGGCCCTGGTGCTGGCGTCCACAGCCCTGGCCTGGGCCGCCGCCAAGACGGACGAAGCCGCGGCCGACGCCAAGGCCGACAAGGCCGCCAGCACGCAAAAGGCTCCGGCCAAGGGCCATGCCGTGATCGTGCGGGACGTGTCGGGGGAGGACTCCAAGACCGGCGACATCACCATCAAGGGCAAGGCCGGTTCCGTGACCCATGTCACCTACGGCAAGAGCGAGAAGGCCGAGACCGGCAACAGCAAGGCCGCCGGCCAATAGATTCCCCCGGGCCCAAGGCGCAGGGGACGGGGCGTCCGTCCCGCCTGTTATTCCCGCCTGTATTCCCGCAACCTGCCTAGGCCGCCCGGGCGCTCCCGCCGGACGAGCTGGCTGCGGCCTGCCATCTTGTCTGATACTTCAGCCCAACATTCCGGCCCGGCATCCCTGTCGGGCCTTGCGTTTTCCTGGTCCAGGCCGCAGCCCTGAAGCGGCGGCGAGGCTTGACGTGGTGCGCCGTATTGAGCCAGGAAGGGGCGACACACCGCCCAGCGCCTTTTCAGGGAGACACCACGCATGCAGCCAAGCCGCGACGCCCAGAACGCCAGCCTAACCCCGGACCGCCCGGTCATCGACCTGCGCGAGGTCTGCTGCGGGCTGGTGCCCGCCATCCTGGCCGAGCTGGCCAAGGTCCAGGCCAACGAGGTGGACGTGCTCGTGCGCGCGGGCATCGAGCCGGAGATCATCAGCGGATTCGGGGCCGGCGGGCAGTGGCGGCTCACCTTCCAGGCCAGCTTCGGGCACGGCCTGGCGCGCTTCACCCGGCTGCGGACCGACTCTCTGCCCAAGGTCCGCCTGGACACCCTCGACTACTAGCCTTCCGCGCGCTTCCCTCTAGAAATCGGGCGGCTGCCCCAGCATGAGCATGTGCATGCGCCGGACCATCCGCGCGGGCAGGGGCGACTGCCAATAGCCCAGCCAGTCGGCCGTCAGGGACGCCAGCACCAGCACGCCCAGACACCCGGCGGCGATGGTCCACCACGGGATCCGCCTGCCCGCCACGCGCAGGCCCAGGCAGCCCGGCACCGGGCACGCGCCCACGCACTCCGCGCAGCCCTGGCAGTCCGGCGAGGCCACGCGCAGGGTGGTATCCACGGGCAGGCCCACGGGGCAGGCGCGCGCGCAGCGGCCGCAGGACACGCAGGCCTCCGCGTCGCGGGTGATGGCGCAGGGCGAGAGCCAGGACGCCAGGCCCAAAAGCGCGCCGTAGGGGCACAGCGCCCGGCACCAGAAGGCCGGGACGACCACGGACACGGCGGCCAGCACACCGAGCACGGCCAGGGTTGCAACGCCGGGATGCTCGAAGAAGAGCAGCATCCGCGTGTCCGCCACCATGTTGAAGGGCGTGCGCAGGAAGGCCTCGGCCTCTGCGGGGCTCATGGACAGGGCCGCCCAGCCGAAGCCCGCCAGGAGCAGGTATTTGGGCACGTTCATGAGGCGCCGGGTTCGCTGGCTCGTCTGGCGGGCCAGGCCCAGCCTGCGGCCCAGGCGTTCCAAAAGGTTCGACGCCAGCCCCACCGGGCAGAGCTGGCCGCAGAAGCCCTTGCGCCACAGGAAGCTCATGGCCAGGAGCGCCAGGAAGATGGTGAGGCCTGCCGGGTGGACGGGGTCCCAGGAGCCGGTGGCGAGGAAGCGCCGGGCCGCGATGAGCGCGCTGATGGGCAGGAAGCCCTCCACCGCCGGGGGCTTGGGCGCATAGATTTCCGTCAGGCCCATGGCCCAGCGTACATGCGCCAGGAAACGCAGGGCCGTCCAGGCGAGAAACAGCGTGAAAGCCCCCTGCACGGCGAGGCGCAGGCGGGCGGGCGTGAGGATCTTGCGCATGGGAAGAAGGAGCCGGGGGCTAGCCCCAGCTGCGGACCTCGGCCACGTAGAGCTCCAGGTCGTTGGGCTGGCCCGGCTTGTGCTCGTCGGGATACAGCAGCGCGGACATGAAGAAGGGGCTGCCGACCTTCAGGGAGGTGGCGGCGCTTTGGGAAAAGCGCTCCAGGCGCTCGTCCACGGCCTCGGACAGCCGGGACTCCAGCGCCAGCACCAGGGTCCGGGCGTCTGCGGCCAGGGCGGCAAGCAGGGCGGCCTTTTCGCGCATCCTGGCCACATATCCGGCCTGGTCGCCCTGGCCGTGGATCAAGGCCTCGGCCTCGGCCTCGATGGCCCGCACGGCCTTGGCCCGCTGCTCCAGAAAATCAGCCAGCGCGCGCGCGGCGTCTTTGCTCATGGGTGTTCCTCCGGTGTCGTTCATGTGGGCACAGGGTAAGCGCACCAACCGGCCTTGGCAAGGGCCGCCCACCCGGTCCCGGCCCCTGGGCGCATCCGGGCGTCTGGACAGCGGGCCCGTTTCCCGGTACCCCCATGCCCTTGACCCGTACCGAACATCCAGGAGGCCACCAGTGGCGATACTTTCCGCAAGCCTCGGCCTGACCCGCTACCGGGTGGTCGAGGCCATCCCCGACTCCCTCTGGCGGGAGGCCCCCAAGCGCCTGAAGGACAACGCCTTCCGCGACATCGACGCCACCACCGACGAGCGCAGCTGGGGCTGGTGCAACATCGACAACATGCTGGACATGGAGTGGGCCGAGTCCCCGCCGGAGAAGGGCCACTACCTCTGCTTCAGCCTGCGCCTGGACACCCGGCGCATCCCGCCCGCGGTGTTCAAGAAGCACTGCATGATCGCCCTGGCCGGGGAGCTGGAGCAGGCCAAGGCCGAGGGCAAGGCCTTCATCTCCAAGGACCGCCGCCGCGAGATCCGCGAGATGGTCATGCTGCGCCTGCGCGCGCGCAGCCTGCCCGTGCCCGCCGTGTTCGACGCTGTGTGGAACATGCAGACCGGGCGCATCCTTTTCGCCAGCACCAACGCCAAGGCCAAGACCCTGTTCGAGGACCATTTCAACCTGTCCTTCGGGCTGACCCTGGAGCCGCTGACGCCCTTCTTCCTGGCCGCGAGCATGCTTGGCGGAGACGCCGCCATCCCCCGCCTGGAAGCCCTCGAATCCTCGAACTTCGTCTAGACCGGGAGCATACGCATGGACCTTGCACTGGCAGAACGCGAAAACACCATCCTGGGCCAGGATTTCCTGACCTGGCTGTGGCACGCCACCGAGGCGCGGCGCGGCGTATTCAAGGGCAAGGACGGCCGGGAGTTCTCCCTGCGCATGGAGGAGCGCCTGAGCGTCCAGGGCGGCGACGGCGAAGGCATGGAGTCCGCCGTGGTCAAAAGCCCCAGCGGCGAGCTCACCGAGGCCAGGAGCGGCCTGCGCACGGGCAAGAAAGTCAGCCGGGCGCAGCTGCGTTTCGAGCGTGACCCCGAGGCCTGGCAGGTGACGGTGAAGGACAACGACTTTTCGCTCTCCGGGCTCAAGACCCCGAAGGTCGAGACCAACGACCGCGACGACGTGGACCCCGACGCCCGCGTGCTGGAGAAGCTCTTCCTCATCGAGCAGTGCCTGGAGCTCTTCGACGGCGTGTACCAGGAGTTCCTGGCCGTGCGCATGGGCGCGGCCAAATGGACCGAAGAGTTGCGCACCGTGCGCGACTGGGTCGGCCAGGGCCAGCGATGAGCCCCGCGCGCGTCACCATCGCCGCCTACGGCGACAGCCTTGTGGAGGGCTGGGGCCTGAACACGGCCGACGGCCTGCCCGCGCAGCTTGAGGCCGCCCTCATCCGCGCCGGGAAGAACGCCCGGGTGCTCAACTTCGGCGTGGCCGGGGAGACCGCCCCAGAGGGCCTGCTGCGCTTGCCCGAGGTGCTGGAGGCCATGCCCCAGGCCGCCATCCTGGAGTTCGGCGCCAACGACTGCTACCAAGGTGTGCCCGTGGAGGAGACCGAAAAGGCCCTCTCGGACATGATCCACGGCCTGCTCGGGGCCGGGGTGGCCGTGCTGGTGGCGGGCTGGCGCACCCGTGAGGACCTCTTCTCGCAGTATGCCGACGACCCGATGCTGGCCGGGATGGTCCCCCTGGCCCCGCCGCTCTTCACCCCGGACTACGTGCAGCGCTTCAACCAGGTCCACAAGACCCTGGCCGAGCGCCATGGGCTACCCTTCATTGCGCACATCCTGGACCCGCTGGGCGAGCCGCTGCCGGGCCAGGCCAGCCATTTCCAGGCCGACGGCGTGCACCCAAGCGCCACCGGCGCGCGCATCCTGGCCGAGGTGCTGGCCAAGGCCCTGCTGCCGCTTTTGTCCTAGCCGCCCCCCTCACTTAAGCCCACTCCGCATTTTTATTCCATTCATCCACATAATTTCCCCGCGACCCTTTACAAAAATTGCGCGCTGGAAGTATTATGCACGGGACCATGCCCATCACCGTAAAGGAGCCCCCATGACCTTCACCCTCAGAAACAAGCTCATCGCCGGTTTTGGACTGATTGTGCTCATCTCGGCCATTTCCGGTGGACTTTCCGGGCTGAACCTGCGCAAGCAGCGCGCCTCCGTGCATGAGATCATCACCAACGATCTGCCCATGGTCGACACCCTTCAGAAAAGCATCGTGTTCCTGCAGGTTTATCGCAAGGCCGAAAAAGACGTGTTGCTGAACATCGGCGTTCCGAAGGCGCAAAGGGAATACTACGACAAGCTCAAGGCCCTCTCCGAAGAGACGCGCCAGTCTCTGGAGGCCCTGGACAAGGACACCCAGGCCAACGAAGACCTTTCCCTAGAGATCCGCAAGCTCCCGGGCACGGCCAGGGAGGGCTTCGCCGCCTACGACAAGGGCGTGCTGGACATGGCAACGGCCCTGGTGAACGAGTCCGGCGGGCGCACCACCGCCCTGGAGGCCAATGCCCGGTTGGCCGAGCACAAGGACCAGATCCACATGGCGGAAACGGCCCTGTCCCGCCTGCAGGCGGAAAGCATGAAGATGCTGCACGACAACCAGCAGGCCCTGGCGGACATAGCCCAAAGCACCGAGACCATTCTCCTGTTCTCCGTCATCATCGGGGTGCTGGCGGGCGTCGGCCTGGGCACGGCCGTGCTCGTGTCCATCACCCGGCCCCTGAGGCGGGTCATGGACTTTGCCGGGGCCGTGGCCGCTGGCGAGCTGAACTCCCGCGCCTCCGGCTCCTTCACCGCAGAGATGGCCGAGCTCAACCAGAGCATCCAGGCCATGGTGGACAACCTCAAGGTCAAGATCAACGAGGCCGACCAGAAGACCGTCGAGGCCACCGAGCAGGCGCGGCGGGCGGGCATCGCCACGGACGAGGCCAACGAGGCCAAGGCCAGGGCCGAGCGCGCCAAGGCCGAGGGCATGATGCAGGCCGCCACGCAGCTGGAGCACGTCGTGGAGGTCATCAGCTCCGCCAGCGAGGAGCTCTCGGCCCAGGTGGAGCAGTCCAGCCGGGGCACCGAGGTGCAGTCCCAGCGCGTGGCCGAGACCGCCACGGCCATGGAGGAGATGAACGCCACGGTGCTGGAGGTGGCCAAGAACGCCTCGCAGGCGGCGGATTCTTCCGGCGAGGCGCGCACCAAGGCCCTGGAGGGCGCAGAGATCGTGGCCCAGGTGGTGGCCGGGATCGGCTCGGTGCAGAGCGTCTCCCTGACCATGAAGGGGGACATGGGCGAGCTGGGCAAGCATGCCGAGGGCATCGGGGCCATCATGAACGTCATCTCCGACATCGCCGACCAGACCAACCTCCTGGCCCTGAACGCCGCCATTGAAGCAGCGCGCGCGGGCGACGCCGGGCGAGGCTTCGCCGTGGTGGCCGACGAGGTGCGCAAACTGGCCGAAAAGACCATGACCGCAACCAAGGAGGTCGGCGACGCCATCAGCGCCGTCCAGCAGGGCACCCGGAAGAATCTGGACAACGTGGAGCGGGCCGTGACCGCCATCGAGCTGGCCACCGGGCTAGCCGGCAAGAGCGGCGAGGCCCTGCGGGAGATCGTCCGCCTGGTGGAGGTCTCCACGGACCAGGTGCGGTCCATCGCCACGGCCAGCGAGGAGCAGTCCGCCGCCAGCGAGGAGATCAACCGCAGC
>Ga0209800_10002350_pt1 | contig 16908 bp, 12 predicted proteins | sample Higcelweek8metaG_FD_187174 | JGI IMG/M metagenome (GOLD analysis project Ga0209800, IMG submission 187174) | Freshwater pond sediment microbial communities from the University of Edinburgh, under environmental carbon perturbations - High... | ecosystem: Environmental > Aquatic > Freshwater >...
ATGGATTTTACTTGCCCAGTCGGGTTGATTGCGGTCGGCAGGACGTTTGATCATCTGGTATTTTTCAACCAGCTCCCACCACAGTTTGTTAAGGTCCTGATCGGGATCGGCATACAAAGCCTTTTCGAAACGGTACATTACCTGTGCCCAGCGGCTGAAAGTTAGCTGTTCGAGACGCAACACTTTAAATCCTTCGGCAGAAACATTGCGGGCATCAGCGGTATCTGTTAATTTCATATCAACCAGAAACTGAGCGTTCGAAGCCATCCTTCCAAAAAACATGGCTATGGCTTCGGTGGTAAATGTATGAGCCGGATTGCGCAACACATAAGGCAATTGCATATCGATGTATTTATCGTAATTGGCATGACCAAATTCGTGCAGCGTAGTATTCATCCAGTTGTAATTAGGTTTTATATTGCACAATACCCGTACATCACCCTGGTTATCAATATCAATACAGTATGCGTGCTGATTTTTACCTGGTTTCTCATATAAATCGCTTTTAGCAATCATATCCTTAATATCGAGGCCCATGCTGGCAAAATAATCAGTTGTAAGAGTTTCGATATTCTTGTCCTTGTAATACTTGTCGAGATCGACACTGTAAATAGCCGGCGCTTCCTGGAAAAAACGGTTCTGATAATGCCATGGCATAAGCTCTTCGGTTTTTACGTTATTGCGTTTGGCCAGAAAAGTATCAATTTCACCTTTCAGCCCTGCAAAAGCATCACGGGTAAGGTTATCGAGTTCATCAAAAAGTTTGCTTATTTCTTCCGGATCCTGTTCGCTGAGCTTGAGGCTCATTTCGTGGTAAGTATTGAACCCCAGCTGTTTGGCAATTTCGTTGCGCTTTTTAACGAGGTCAATAATATCCTGTGCCACAACCGGACCAATTGCTTTATGCCCTTCCCAGGCAGTTTTCAACTCTGCTGAATTGGTCGAAGTTTTCAGCACTTCTTCCACTTCGTTGTCGCTGAGCTTTTTACCATTAACATCAGCCCTGAAATTGGAATATTTCTTTTCAATTTCGGTTTGCATTTTTATAACGCTGTTGAGCAAAGTTGTATCGACCTGGTTGCCCAGATATGCGTTATACATCACATCGAGCTGGCGCTTCAGTAATTCGTCGGTGATGGCGTCAGCTTCCTTTATACGTTTGAGAACTGCAAAATCTTCTTTGTTGGAGAAAACTTTTGTCAGTTTAATATTTAATTCCTCCGCTTTTGCCCAATCTTCGTCCTTGCCGCTGATGGAGGCATTCCAGTATGCAAGGGATGACTCTTTACTCAGTGGCTGCACCACCAAATCGAATTTTTCAATAAATGTGAGTAACTCTTTCTGCATTTTTATTTTGTTGTTTTTACATCCGTCAATAGCAATTACCGAAATTAATGCCATCAAAAGGATAATACGGTTAAAGATTTTCATGAGGGTTTTTGGGGTTAAGGTTAGAGTTTCTTGTTTCTGGTTTCATCCCATTAGTTTCAAAATGAAATTCAGTGCCACTTAAGCCAATATGGTTTTAAATCGGATGAGGACAAATGAAGTTTTCGCATAGGTAATTCCTCAGTGTTTATCTGTGCTCTATGTGCCTTAGTTATTAAATTCTGGGCAGGGAAAACTTCAGGTTAATACATTCTACATCATACATCCCACATCCCACATTCATTTATTCCAACTCCCAGCTGGCACCATCCTTGGTATCCTTAATGATTACTCCGGCCTGTGCCAGGGCATCACGCAAGCGGTCGCTTGTAGCCCAGTCCTTATTGGTTCGGGCTTCGCGGCGCAGGTCAAGGATAATATTCATGAGGTTGTTTATCACCTGGTTTCCAGCCTGAGGATCGCTTTCGGGAAGTAAACCAAGAATGTCGAAAACAAATGTATGTAAAACTGTACGAAGAAGCCCTATATCCTCTGCAGTCAAACTTTCTTTCTTGTCAAAAGCTGAATTGATAATACGCGAAGCATCAAACAGATGGGCGATCAGAATGGGACTGTTTAAATCGTCATTCATTGCCTCGTAACATTTGGCCTGCAAACCGGGAATGTCAACTGTTGAGGTATTGGAAGGCGTTAGTTTTTCGAGGGTTACAATGCTTTTCATCAGGCGTTGGAAACCTTTTTCGGAGGCCTGCAGTGCTTCGTTGCTGAAATCGAGCGGACTGCGGTAATGAGCCTGCAGGATAAAAAAGCGCACCGTCATCGGACTGTAAGCCTTTTCGAGGGCAGCATGCTGCCCGGCAAAGAATTCATCCAGCTGAATGAAATTCCCCAGCGATTTACCCATTTTCTGCCCATTGATGGTGATCATATTATTATGCAACCAGTATTTGGCGGGCGTTTTATGATTGGCAACCGTACTTTGGGCTATTTCACTTTCGTGATGCGGGAAAAGCAAATCCATTCCACCGCCGTGGATATCAAACTGATCGCCAAGATAGCGTGTACTCATGGCTGAACATTCGAGATGCCAGCCGGGGAAACCGTCGCTCCAGTCGGAAGGCCAGCGCATAATATGCTCGGGCTGAGCTTTTTTCCATAAAGCGAAATCAAAACTGTTGCGCTTCTCATCCTGACCTTCGAGCTCACGGGTATTCGACATCAGATCCTCAAGTACGCGACCCGAAAGCTCGCCGTATTTATGAACCTTGCTGTATTTTTCAACGTCAAAATACACCGAACCTTTGCTTTCGTAACCCATTCCTTCTTTAAGAATAGCCTTAACCATAGCAATCTGCTCGATAATATGTCCGGATGCGCGTGGTTCAATGCTGGGTTTCAGCACATTGAGTTTATCCATGGCGGCATGGTAGCGGTCAGTAAAATATTGTACCACTTCCATAGGTTCCAGTTGCTCCAGCCGTGCTTTTTTGGCAATTTTATCTTCACCTTCGTCGGCATCGTTTTCGAGGTGACCAACATCGGTAATATTACGCACATAGCGTACTCTGAAGCCAAGGTGTTTCAGGTAACGGAATACAAGATCGAAAGTAATTGCAGGGCGGGCATGACCCAGGTGCGCATCGCCGTAAACGGTCGGACCACACACGTACATGCCTACGTGAGGAGCATTGATGGGTACGAAAAGCTCTTTCTGACGTGATAAAGTATTGTAAACGTATAATTTGTTTTCCATGCTGCATTATTTAGCAAGGTGCAAAGGTAGAGAAATTAGGGGATTGATGATGAAAGTGAATTCATCCTGTGGTTTTAAAGCCTGGTTTTTGCCTTTAAATCCAATGTAACCAATTGTTTGACCGACTTATTCCAGATCAGGAACCAAATCATCAGGAGCCCGGAAAAACAAATTCCAGCTATCTGACCATAAAGAGTATTGATCCCGAATCCTTCGGGAGCCACCAATAAATAGGATGAAACAACTGCTGACATAAAAACGGCAGGGATCAGCGTTATCCAATAAAGCTTTTTTTCTGATGCCAGGTAAATAGTGATGGCCCATAATACAATGGTTGCCAGTGTTTGGTTCGACCAGGCCATATACCGCCAGATAATCGCAAAATCAATCTGCGTAAGCAGAAAACCGATTGTAAATAAAGGAGCAACCAGTATCAGCCTGTTTTTAATACTTTTCTGATCGAATTTAAAGAAGTCGGCAACAATCAACCTGGCACTTCTAAAAGCAGTATCGCCCGAAGTAATTGGAGCTGCAACAACACCTATTATGGCAAGTACAGCTCCGAAATGGCCAAGCAACGAATTGGAAATTTCGTTTACAACCCAGGCTGCATTTCCTTTTTGAACAGCTAAAATATCATTTAACTCCCTTACCCCGCCGAAAAAACTCATTGCAACGGCAGCCCATACCAATGCCACCAAACCTTCGGTAATCATAGCTCCATAAAATACCCGACGACCATATTTTTCATTGGTTATACAACGAGCCATCAATGGCGATTGCGTTGAATGAAACCCTGATATGGCTCCGCAGGCAATGGTTACAAAAAGCATCGGGAATATCGGGAACTTGCCGGGATTGGCATTCATATTCACAAAATTGGAAGGTATAAGTTCAGGAATCGGTAACCCATTTACAATCATGGCACCGCCAATTCCGACTGCCATAAAGAGCATAGCTAACCCGAAGAAAGGATAAATGCGCCCTATCAGCTTATCGATCGGCAATAAAGTGGCCAATACATAATAGACAAATATCAATGTCGCCCAGGCTGTAACACCCATCACACCGCTTGTAAGTCCCGAAAGGATAGCAGCAGGTCCCATGATAAAAACGGCTCCGACCAATATCATCATGGCAACCGTAAACAGGCTCATAAATTGTTTCACGCCGTTGCCCATGTATTTCCCAACAATTGCATGAATACTGAGTCCGTTCATCCGCAGCGACATCATACCCGACATAAAATCGTGTACCGCTCCGGCAAAAATAGCCCCGAACACAATCCATACAAAAGCAACCGGTCCCCAAACGGCACCAGCAATGGCTCCAAAAATAGGTCCCAATCCGGCAATATTCAAAAATTGTATGAGGAAAATTTTTGGCCATTTTAAAGGGACATAATCCACACCATCAGCCTGTGTTGTGGCCGGCGTAGGCCGTGAGGTATCGATGCCGAAAACCTTTTCGATAAAAGCACCGTAGATAAAGTAGCCTGAAATGAGAGCTGCAATTGATAGCAGAAAGGTGATCATACCGGTAAATTTTAGTGTTTCTGACAGGGACTATATTTGCAGGAATATGTTTTGCCCAAAACAAGTTATAATTGAAAAAGGGTAGCCGGTAAGCTACCCTTTTTCAATTTGATTCATTTACAACTTCCTGATTTTGATATTCCTGTACCAAACATCATCACCATGATCCTGCAGTCCGATATGTCCTTCAGCAGCTGTGTTTACAAAATTGGTAAAATCTTTAAACTTGCTGTTGGCACACATTTTCTTCCAGTCGTCGGTCCAAAGGTGATATTCGAGCACCTGAGCACCGTTTTGATAGTGAACAACAGTTCCTTTGTAAACCATGATTTTTACCGTATTCCATTCGCCAGCAGGCTTGGCATTCTGTGGTTTAGCAGGAATAAGATCGTACAACGAACCCGCCTGGCGGTTGCCGTCAACACCCATTTTTGAATCCGGATGCTTTGCGTTATCAAGCACCTGCATTTCAGGCGAACTTTTCCAGATAGGGTCGCCTTCTATTTCCTGGGCCAGGTAAAAAATTCCGCTGTTTCCGCCTTCCGAAATTTTCCATTCGAGGGTAAGCTCAAAGTTCCCGAATTTCTCTTTGGTTATAATGTCACCGCCTTGTCCGGCTTCACCTTTGCCCGAACCCAGGCATTTAATGGCACCGTCTTCAATCACCCATCCTGCCGGGAATGTCTCTTTGCCATAACTCCGCCATTGATCAGTGGTTTTACCATCGAAAAGCAGGATTGTACTATCCTTAATTTCCTGTTCGCTAAGTGTGTTCAACGCGGCAGGTGTCATAGCAGTGCTATCGGCTGCTTCGGCTGCCTGTTTTCCTGTGTTTTTGCAGGATGTAAAGGCAATTGCAATCATCATGATCAGAAGTAGTTGTTTCATACGTTTTAATGTTTAAGTGATTTGTTACGATTGTTGTTCGTATTCTAAGTGGTATTTAGTGTTCCTTTTAGTTTCCGATTCGTCAGACAATATCTGACGAATTCTATATTTTTCAATCCTTAATTATAGTTTTCCTGCAAAGCAGTTTAATCCCGCCACGGCGGGATTAAACTGAAAAACAAAAATTTACATCGACCAACCAGCCCGGTAAGTATGTTTAATATACTCTTCGGCAGCCTGTTTGGCATTCATGGTATCGTGTTTGGTATCAAAATGCGGATGTCCGTCGATGATCTGGAACTTATCACTCTTTACAACCCTGATTTCATCAGAATCGCTGATATTGGTAAAGCGCATGTTTGCGCCGTCCCATTCCAGTTCGCGTTTCAAATCCTGCAGCCTAACAGCCACAACGCCCATAACCACCATTTCGTTCATCGGGCCTGAATAGCCAAAATTGGAAGTAGCTTCCACACGGTTTTCAGGTGTTTCCTTACAAGCACGCACCCAATCCATTTCGTGGCTTGTTGTGACTCTGCGTAATTGTTGAGCCGGGCGTTTATAGTTTTTATCATAATCCAACGGAAGAAGGAAAGGATTTCTGCCATAACAACCGGTCATAATTTTACCTTTTGTTCCAATCAGCAGGCAACCACCGTCGCCATCACGACCCATCATTTCGCCGGCAGGAAGTTCTTCAGGACGCGGAGGTAACAGTCCACCATCCCACCAGGTAACTTTTACTTCCGGCATTTTTACTTTCTGAAATTTATCTCTTTTCGGGAATGTATAGGTTACTGTTTGAGCCAATGGTGGTGATTCGGTATTGAAAAGCGATGAGCTACCCTGCACTTTGGTCGGGTAATTCAATTTGAGCGACATAAATATCGGGTCCATAATGTGGCAGGCCATATCGCCAAGTGCACCGGTTCCGAAATCCCACCATCCGCGCCAGTTCCATGGCGTATATATTGGGTTATACGGACGCTCTTTCGCTGTTCCCAGGAAAAGGTCCCATTTCAACGTATCAGGAACATCATATACTTCGGTCGGGCGTTCAAGGCCCTGAGGCCATATCGGACGGTTAGTCCAGGCATGAGCTTCCTGAATTTCACCAATCGCACCATCCCAAACCCATTCGCAAACCTGGCGGATACCTTCGCCTGAATTACCCTGGTTACCCATTTGAGTGGCAACTTTGTACTTGCGGGCAACTTCAGTCATCTGGCGCGATTCCCAAACGGCATGTGTAAGTGGTTTTTCGCAATACACATGTTTACCCATTTTCATGGCATTGATGCTGATAATAGCGTGGCTGTGATCAGGAGTTCCAACAACAACAGCATCAATGGAATCCTTCATTTTGTCGAACATTTCACGCCAGTCGTAGAATTTTTTGGCATCAGGGAAATCATTGAAAAGACCGGCGGAATATTTCCAGTCCACATCGCACAATGCAACAATATTTTCGCTGCTTACTGCGCGGATAACACCGCCACCGCGGCCACCGATGCCGACTCCGGCAATATTTAACTTATCGCTGGGCATGCGGTGTCCCAGACCGGAAATTACATGGCTTGGCAGAATAATAAATCCTGCTGCAGCCGTGGCCGTTGTGCGGATAAACGAACGACGGTCGAACCCTGTGGTTTTGTTGTCTTCCATAATTTAGGTTTTTGAATGGAATTTATAATAAATATTTTTGGATGTACTTGTAACTCTGTTCAGCACAATAGATTGGTGTTCCTTCCGAATATTGTTCCTGTTCGTAAACAATCCGCTTCAACCCTGCTTTTTTAGAGAGCTTCAGCAACTCTTTAAATTTAATGCGGCCGTTACCAATAATACAGGATTCGCCATCGTTACCCATATCCTTGATATGCCAGAGCTGGAACCTTCCTGGATGGTTTTCAAAATACTCTTCCGGTTTTTGTCCTCCCTTTACTACCCAGTAAATATCCATTTGAAATGTTACCAGGCCTGGATCGGTTTCAGCCAACAATGTATCGTATGGCAATTTTCCTTCCATAGGATGAAATTCAAAATTGTGATTGTGATATCCAAAAGTTATCCCCGATTTTTTAGTAATTTCCCCGATCTGGTTCATTTCGTGTGCCACTTTCTTGAAATCATCGAGCGTTTTTTCGGGTCGCCCGTTAAACGACGGAAGCACAATGTATTCAAGACCGGCTTCAGCTGCTTTTTCGGCATACATTGGCGCATTTTCCACTGTAATTCCACTGTGTGTGCTGGTAATAACCATACCAAGGTCATCACACATTTTACGGAAGTCCTTAGCTGAATGGCCATAAAAACTGCCATCAAACCCATAAGGTTCCAGACTGTTATAACCAATTTTGCTTAAAGCGGATAGAGTTCCTGCTACATCAGCACCCACCATATCTTTTAACGTCCAGAGTTGAATGCCTGTTTTCATCTTTCTGCCAATGGCTGGAAGACTTTCTGCCTGAAGCGAAGAAGTAGCTAATACACCAGACATAAGAGTAATGTTTTTTAAAAAGTTGCGTCGTGTTGTCATGTTGCCGGGTTTTTAAAATACTATGAGTAAAGATATAACAATTTGATCTGTTATACCTTGTAAGTTAGTTCATTTATCATTCCCTGGAAAAGGGTGCTATAATTGTATGATTTTCTGCTCCCGGTTACTGGCCCGGGCTGCTTCAATGATTCGGATATTCAGTAAGGCATCTTCAGGTTTAATTGCTATTTCGCCACCTTTTGCAATAGCGGAATACACATTATCGAAAAACGCCATGTAATTGCCAGGCAAGGATTCGTAACGACCACGGAATTTTTTGCCAAATGTTTCAGAATTCAGGATGCCGCGTTGAGTAGCCGGTTCAATTCCATACCCTTTGCTTCCTGGTTTTTTACCTTTGCGAAGCTGGGCTTCCTGGACATCAAGTCCATATTTAGCAAACGAACCTTTTGTGCCGTGAACCTGGAAACGGGGCCCGGCTTCCTTAACGAAAACACTGGCTTTAAGTGTAACGTTAAGATCGGGATAAATGAGTTTCAGGTCGAAACTATCATCGGTAACACTTCCTGTACGCTGGTTGAAAAGGCGGGCAAAAACACCTTCGGGCTTTCCAAACAAGCTGACAGCCTGATCGATAAGATGAATACCCAAATCAAATAAAGTTCCGCCCCCTTCCTCCTGCTGGTAGCGCCATGCTGCACGTGAAATTTCGGGTGTAAACCGGTCGAAACGCGATTCGTATTCAACTATTTTACCCAGGTACCCCTGTTCGATAATATGTTTTAGTGTAAGCAAATCACTGTCCCAACGACGGTTATGAAACGGGAATACAAGTTTTCCCGATTTTCGCGAAATTTCTATCAGACTTTGAACTTCAGTGCTGTTGACTGTAAATGGTTTTTCAACAATAACATGCTTCCCGGCTTCGAGGGCTGCTTTAGCCTGAGGGAAATGCAACTGATTAGGTGAGCATAGGATAACCAGATCTATTGCCGGATTGGCAAGCAAATCAACAAAGGAATCAGTAATCCGGGTTTTGGGATATTTAAGGGCAGCTAATTCGCCGGTGGTTACAATAGTATGAAGGTTAAAACCCGGATGTGCATCAATAAAAGGAGCATGAAATACCTGTCCGGAAAGACCGAAACCAACAATTCCGGTATTTAATACCGAAGCATTTTTACCCGATGTCGAATTGTTGCCTGCCATTAACCCTTTTTAAAGATTAAACAATCACTTCCTTTTCTTTATCCCAATAAGTTCTGCGTCCTTCTTTGTACGAAATAGTTCCCATGTGGGCAGCCATTGCTTCCTGGAATGCCTGGTCGATATTACAGCTGGGCTGAGCGCCATTTCCGGCGTTTATACAGTTAATCCATTCGCGCAGGTGAAGATGAGTTGTATCCACTGCTTTCCCATCGCGGTAGGTATATAGGAGCCCGCGTCCGGCAAAATATTTTTCGGTTGGGGAAGTGATGGCATCAACTGCACCCTGCCCCGGCACATAGGAGAAAATCGGTTTAAATGGCTCAACAATACCCTGTTCCAGTTTTTCTTTGTATCGCGTGGAGCGGGGATCGACATTTACAATCAAAGTATCGCTGAGTTCGAGGTACGCATCGTGGCCCATTATAACTTTACCACGATTTTTTTCGCTGGCAAGGGTTGCGCTGTATAAAAGGGTAAGATCACGATCGGGATATTCCATAGCCATATTCAACACATCAGGAACAGTGCGGCCATCCTTAAAGAAATAAATACCTCCGGATGCCATGGCTGAATGTGGAATACCCAGGTCAAGAATTTGGTTGAGGGCATCGAACTCATGGGTAAAAAGATCGCCGCTGAGCCCGGTACTGTAATCCCACCAGCAACGCCAGCGGAAGAAGCGCTCAAGGCTGAAATCGTGCCACGGCGCCTGACCGATAAACTGTTTCCAGTCGATAGTCTGCTCGTTGGCTTCGGGGGCAATATCGTAAACCCAGGCGCCATTAGGATCGTTGCGGTTGGTACATACTTCGATTAACGAAATTTTACCTATAACATCCTGTTTTATAAGCGATTTAGCCACGTTATAGCTTTCGGTCTGCCGCCCCTGGTGCCCGAGCTGAAAAACGATTCCTGTTTCCTTAACAACATTCCGGATTTCGTAAGTCTCAGCTATTGACCACGATAAAGGTTTTTCGCAATACACATGCTTGCCTTTACGGGCAGCTTCCAATGCGACAGGCACATGCCAGTGATCGGGAGTTGCAATTACCACGGCATCAACATCATCTGCGGCAATTAACTCAGTATAAGTGGTATACCTTTTCGGGGCATCATCCATTTTACCTCCGGTGCCGTTACGATGTACATTGGCGCCGGCAGCTATGCCACGTTCAGCATTTTTATCAAACACATCACAAATAGCCGTGATCTTAATGTTCAGATTTTCCTGTGCCCTGAAATCCGCTAAATGCTGTTCCCAGTATTTATCTGTTTTGGCATTTTCGGTGTATTCATCAATACGGTCAGGATGCACAAAACCCATAGCTTTCATCAGGTAACCACCACGACCTCCGGTTCCAACGATCCCGATACGTAGGGTTTTTCCTTCGATAAGAGGTGGAATTCCGCTTTGGATTTCGGGTTTAATATCGCTCAACAGGCTTGAGTTTCGCTTGTCGGCTTCGGATTTGTTTTTTAACAATCCGTAACCAATTACGCCAACAATGGGTAAGGCTGCCAGACCAGCTATTATATCGCGACGGCTTATTTTGCCGGATTTATTGTCTTTATTCTCTTGTGCCATTTTATGCCAGGAATGATTTCTTGCTTTTTATAAGTCGTTGTAAGCCAAAAATATGCGATGTAGGGAATGCAAAAATCACCAGAAGAGCAAATAGTTCAACTAACGTTTTGTTTACAATAAAATAGCTGCCATCGGATGGGAACAGGTATTCAATTCCCGGAAAGGCAGGATGAGAAAGGTAATACAACAGCAGTAAAACAATTCCGGCAATGCCCGAAATGCGGGTGAAAAGTCCAAGAATCAGAGATAAGCCTATTAAGGCCAGGCCCCAAGCATTTGCTGTATCGGAAACTGAAAGCAGGGTTTGATTTTCTGCAATAGAAACAAAAAAATCTTTCATGAACCCTCCGGAATCGAGCAAGTATGATTTAGCCGTCCAGTGTGGATTTAGGATTTTCACACCGCCTTCATAAAGGAAATGCCATCCGATTGTAATCCTTAGTAAAACAAGTGCGAACGACTGCAGGTTTGTATGCTTCATAGTGATATAATTGGCATACAAACCTAATCAAAATTGTTATTGTATAAACAACACTTTGAAATAAAAATTTCAAAGTCAAAAGCAGTACTTTAGAGGTGTTCGCATAAGCTGAAACTTATGTAAACCCGGTTTGATTTTTCGTTTAAAGTACAAATTCTTCTCCTGCAACCGGAATTGCAACTGTATTGAAACCTCTGCTTTCAAGCGTATGTTTATAAGCCTGTTGTGCTTCCAGATCGCCGTGAACGAGAAATACTTTTTTAACCTGCGCTGCCACCTGGCAGCTTAAAAAATCAGCCATTTCGCTGTAATCGCCATGACCGGAGAATGCCTCAATACGTTCAATATTAGCATTTACCGGATGTTGGACACCAAAAATTGAAACTTCACTGGCGCCACCCAGAATCCTGGCTCCCAAGGTGCTGGGCGCACAATAGCCAACGGCAAGGATAGTGTTGTTTGGATTTTCGATATTATTGGCCAGGTGATGTTTTATCCGCCCGGCTTCCATCATTCCCGAGGCGGATATGATAACACAAGGTTTTTTGTTGGAATTTAGTTTCTTTGATTCATCGGGGCTCTTGATATAAAACAGTGAGTTAAAGCCAAAAGGATCAGGATCGGTAAGCATTGTGTGAGCTACATCATCATTCAGGATATCAGTATGCATCCTGAAAATATCAGTGGCATTTACAGCCAACGGACTGTCAACATAAATATTTACTCTTGGCAACAAACCCTCGTTGAAAAATGTATTAAGTGCATACACCACTTCCTGGGTGCGCCCGATAGCAAAGGAAGGAATTATTACCCTGCCACCTCTTTCGACACATGTTTCGCGGATAACGCGTAAAAGCTCACCTTCAGCTTCCTGCAGGTGCGGGTGAAGCCGGTTTCCATAAGTTGATTCGGTAATGAGGTAATCGCACTGCGGAAACGCTTTCGGCGATTTAAGAATCCGGCTTTCGGGGCGGCCGATATCGCCAGTGTATGCAATCCGGGTAGTTTTACCGTTTTCGGCTATTTCGAGCAAAGCGGTTCCACTGCCAAGCATATGGCCGGTATTGGTAAATTTTACTTTTATGTTGCCATCAATGTTAAACTTGCGGTCGTAAGCTATGCCGATAAATAATTCCATACATGCGCGTGCATCCTCTTCCTTATAAATAGGTTCCACCGGAGTAAGCCCCTTTGATACCCTTCGTTTATTGAACCATTTTACATCACCTTCCTGAATATGTCCGCTGTCGGCCAGCATGATAGCGCATAAATCGCGGGTAGCGCTGGTGCAGATTACCGAACCCCGGAATCCAAGTTTATAGATATAAGGTATTAAGCCTGAGTGATCGATATGAGCATGAGTAAGAATAACATGATCGATTTCAGATGGATTAAACATGAGGTTACGGTTCATGCCATCCGTTTCGAGCCCTTTTCCCTGAAACATGCCGCAGTCGAGAAGTATTTTCTTTCCGCTGTCAGTAGTAATAAGATGTTTACTTCCGGTAACTTCGCGTGCGGCGCCGATAAATTTTATTTTCATGATACAACTGTATTAACTTTTATGAGTCTTCAAATTTACTTTTTATAAATAGATTGAGTCTGAAAAAAATCAATTTCTTTTCGGTAAAACAAATCTGTTTTCTGAAAGAACAATTTACAATTAAAACAAGTCCTTTTATCGTTAAATTGCTTAGTATCTTCCCTAAAAGCTACATTTATTACCTTATAATAATAACTTCAACTTATTTATATTCAATTTATTAAACTATTTTTTAATATTTTACTCAATGTATTAAGTATTTTTACTCAAAGTAATAAGTGTTTTTACTCAATTACCATAATAAATATAATTAGCTTATTGAGTAATTTTACTCAAAGTAATGCGTAATTTTGCTTTTAGTGTTGAGTAAACAAATACAATATGATTAAACGCGATCAATTACATTTAGTTATAAGTAGAATTAAAGAACAAAGAAGGTTTATGCAGGTGCTTGCTGGTCCCCGGCAAGTTGGTAAAACAACTTTAGTTCTGCAATTGCTCAACGAACCCGGAATTCAGGGGATGTATGCCGCCGCGGATGACATTTCGGGGATTGGGCTTGCCTGGATAGAGATGCAATGGGAAACGGCAAGGGTGAGGATGAAAGCCGGCGGGACAGATTCCTATGTGCTGATCATTGATGAAATACAAAAAATTCCAAACTGGAGTGAGACGGTGAAACGATTATGGGATGCTGATAGCCGCGAAAATATTCCGCTTCATGTAATCCTGCTTGGCTCCTCCCGCTTGTTGCTTCAAACAGGCATGACTGAATCACTGGCCGGAAGGTACGAGACAATGTATATTGGTCATTGGTCTTTGGCGGAGATGCGTGATGCTTTTGGCTGGAATGCTGAGCAATATGCCTGGTATGGCGGGTTTCCGGGCGCTGCTTCGCTGATAACTGATGAGTCGCGATGGAAAAACTACATCAGTAATTCTTTAGCCGAAACCAGTATTTCGAAAGACATCCTGATGATGTCGCGGGTTGATAAACCAGCTTTGATGCGCAGGCTTTTTGACCTGGGATGCACATATTCGGGGCAAATGCTTTCGTTCAACAAAATTTTAGGGCAGTTACTTGATGCCGGAAATACAACAACCTTATCTCACTACCTCGATTTATTAGATTCGGCGGGACTTATCGGAGGGCTGGAAAAATTTTCGAATGATAAAATCAGAAAGCGATCGTCAAGTCCGAAATTCCAGGTTCACAATACAGCTTTTGTAAGTGCGCTGCACCCTTTGGATTTTCAGATGATCATTAAAGACAAGGAGAAATGGGGACGGATTGTTGAATCGGCAGTTGGGGCACACCTGATAAACAACGCTTACACCCGGGGATTTTCACTATTCTATTGGCGGGATGGTAATTATGAAGTAGATTTCGTACTCGAACATAAAGGAAGAATAGTGGCTCTGGAAGTGAAGAGTGGCCACAGCCTTCGTACTGCCGGCATGGTGAAATTCAGGAAACAATATCCCGATTCTAAAATCATGCTGGTAGGGAAAGATGGTATTCCATGGGAAGAGTTTTTATTGATTAATCCGATGGATTTGTTTTGATAACTTGATAGCAAAAAAATTACCGCTATAAACGATTAGAGGATAAAGTTTCCAATTATAAAAACTAGAAATTTTCGGTCAGAGGCCGGAGGAAGTAAGAAACGATACATTTAAATCAGAAATTTTAAAAACATGGTTCTGAATTACATTTGGGTTGCATTTTTTATAATTGCTTTCATAATCGGTCTGATCCGGCTGATATTTTTCGGCGACACCGGAATTTTCCCCGAAATGATGAACGGCACTTTCGAAATGGCTAAAACCGGATTCGAGATTTCCCTCGGGCTCACCGGCGTTATGACGTTATGGATGGGCCTGATGAAAGTAGGTGAAACCGGTGGAATTGTCAGTATTATGTCGAAAGCAGTTGGCCCGCTTTTTCGCCGCCTTTTCCCCGAAATTCCGAAAGACCATCCTGCCACCGGATCAATAATGATGAATATTGCGGCTAACATGCTGGGGCTCGACAATGCAGCTACACCATTAGGCCTCAAAGCCATGACTCAACTGCAGGAACTGAACAAAGACAAGGATACCGCTTCGAATGCCATGATTATGTTCCTGGTACTGAATGCTTCGGGGCTTACTATAATTCCGATCAGTATTATGGTTTACAGGGCGCAGGGAGGAGCTGCCGATCCTTCCGATGTATTTATCCCTATTTTGCTGGCAACATTTTGTTCAACACTTACCGGGATTATCGCTGTTTCTTTGTTTCAACGCATCAATCTTTTTAATAAAGTTATTCTGCTCTACCTGGGAAGTTTTACCATTCTTGTTTCGTCAATTATCTGGTATTTCAGCACCATTTCGCAGGAGCAGGTTACAACTATTTCGGCAGTGGCCGGTAACCTGATCCTGTTCAGTATAATCTTTTCATTTATCGTGCTGGGATTGATAAAAAAAATAAATGTGTATGATGCATTTATTGAAGGCGCAAAGGAAGGTTTTGGCATTGCTATCCGCATTATCCCTTATCTGGTCGCTATTCTGGTTGCGGTGGGCGTATTCCGTACCTGTGGCGCAATGGATTTCCTGGTAAAAGGCATTGGCCATATGGTTGCCGCTATGGGCTTAAATACTGACTTTGTAGATGCTTTGCCGACAGCTTTTATGAAACCGCTAAGCGGTTCAGGGGCAAGGGGAATGATGGTTGATACAATGAAACAATTCGGCGCCGACTCATTTGCCGGAAGGCTATCATGTATTTTTCAGGGAGCTGCCGATACTACTTTTTATATAATTGCAGTCTATTTTGGGTCAGTCGGGATTAAAAAAACCCGATATGCAATTACGGCCGGCCTGTTAGCTGACTTAGCAGGAGTTATTGCTGCAATATTTGTAGCATATTTATTTTTTCATTGAAACTTGATAGTAAATATTTAAAACAAAGCTGAATGGATCATGTTAACTGGGGCATAATTGGTTGCGGAAATGTTACCGAGAAAAAAAGCGGACCGGCCTTTAGCAAAGTGAAAGGATCGAAACTGGTGGCTGTTATGAGGCGTGATGCCGCGAAAGCGGAAGATTATGCCAGCAGGCATGGCGTACCACGGTTTTATTCCGATGCAACGTCATTGATCAATGATCCGGATATGAATGCTGTTTATATTGCAACACCGCCCGACACGCATGCCAGGTATGCTATTGAAGCTATGAAAGCAGGAAAGGCCGTGTATGTCGAAAAACCCATGGCCCGGACCATTGCTGAATGTGAGGAGATGATCAGCGTAAGCGAACAAACAGGCCATCCTTTGTTTGTTGCTTATTACCGCCGTGTACTTCCGGAATATTTAAAAATCAAGGAACTTGTTGATACTAAAGTAATAGGCGAAATAAAATACCTTCACATTCAGTTGCACCATCCACTTAAACCCGAAGAAATAAGTAAAGATGATACTCCGGGCTGGAGGGTTTTTCCTGAAATATCAGGTGGCGGCCATTTTCACGACCTGGCAGCGCATCAGTTCGATTACCTCGAATTCTTACTTGGTCCTGTGAAAGAGGCTAAAGGCTTTTCGCTTAATCAAACCGGTAACTACCCGGCAGATGATATAGTTACAGCTACTTTCCTTTTTGAGTCGGGAGTGGTGGGAACAGGCTCCTGGTGCTTTACGGTTGCTGAAAACATGAAAACTGATGCTACAGTGATCATTGGTTCGGAGGGGAAAATCACTTTTTCCTTTTTTGACAATACCAATATTTATGTTGAAAAAAGTGATGGCAGCTCTCAAAATTACAATATTCCTCATCCGGAAAACATACAGCAGCCTCTAATACAGGCTGTTGTTGATCAATTGCTTGGCAGAGGAACGTCACCTTCGACCGGAAAAACTGGAATCCGCTCAACCATGATAATGGAATGGATTACCCGGAAATAAAAATTGCCGGCAATCGTATGACTTACCGGCAATTTGTGATTTAGAGGTTAGAGAACCGAACTTATAAACTAATTTTCT
>Ga0209800_10002351_pt1 | contig 16907 bp, 19 predicted proteins | sample Higcelweek8metaG_FD_187174 | JGI IMG/M metagenome (GOLD analysis project Ga0209800, IMG submission 187174) | Freshwater pond sediment microbial communities from the University of Edinburgh, under environmental carbon perturbations - High... | ecosystem: Environmental > Aquatic > Freshwater >...
GACAATACCAGAAGATGCTCAAAGAAAAGGGGATAAAGCAGAGCATGTCCAGGAAGGGGAATTGTTACGACAACAGTGTGATGGAGAGTTTCTTTGGATTACTTAAATCCGAGTTCTATTACAACCAGAAGTTCTCTTCGGTTGAACACTTCACGCGTGAGTTGTCTGAGTATATCGATTATCACAATAACCGCAGAATTAAGGTTAAACTAAAAGGGCTGAGTCCGGTTCAATTTAGAAACCAGTCCTTTATTTCCACTTAACTAATGTCCAATAAATGGGGTGCACATCAATTTGGCAATGTTTTTGATGATTAGTAAAAATTTGCTAATAAAACGGGATTCCTTGAAAAAGCATCAAGGACCTTGTGCCGCGCCCCAAAGAGCGGGGTTCGCAATGACAGAGTAGTTAGCCAATTTGGCAAATATTTGGGTTTTAACCACGAACCCCATTCGCTTCGCTCAGGGGTGGTGGTTACAAATAGGCACACGCTTGCGCTGGCCGGTAAGGCCAGGAAAAGCCGTGAAACCGCAATACACAAAAAAAGCGAAAAAACTAGAATTGACTACCAGATAAACAACTCCCCGGTCTCTGCTTGAGAAACCGGGGAGGGTTTAACGGCTTGCTAATTGAGCGAACTGTTATGGATTAACCGCTTCGATGCTTAAGGGCAGCGAGCAGAAGGCGTTGGTCCCGTCCATGGTCAACATCCAGGCGGCGGTGTATTTGCCGGCAGCGGCTGGTGCTTTCATGTCCACGACGAGAGAGTATTCAGTTCCCGCGGCGATGACTACATTAACATCAAAAGCATCGGCTTTGGTTTGAAACTTGGTGCCACTGATGTATTTGAGGTCCAGGGTGCCGATTTCCCAGTTCTTGGTGCCGGTGTTCTTGACAACCCATACACCGTCAAAATCCTCGCTTAGTTTGATCTTGGTGCCATCGGCAGGGGTGTGGCTGACCAATTTGCAGCTATAAGCGGCAGAGGTGGCGGTGGCAGTTGGCACAGCCGTGTAAGGTACACGGGTTTTTGTTGGTGTGGCTGCCAGCGTTGCGGTGGCTTCCGGGGTGAAAGTTAACGTAGGCGCCAGTGTTGGTTCAGGCGTAAAGGTGTTGGTGGGCATGGCGGCAGCGGTGCTGGTGAGATTGGCGTTATAAGCCTGAAGTGTCTGCGCAACTATCGCATCAACGGTGGCCTGCTGGTTCACAGGGTTGGGCGTGGGGGCTGCCGGCGCGAACAAGCTGCAGGCAGAGAGAAGCATAGCTGCCACGATCATGAGGGAACCTGATTTGAACAGGCGTTTGGTCAATTGGTTTTTGTTATTCATTTTCTATTTCTCCTTTGTGTAACTTTTAACGTTTCTGCAACTCGTGTGCAGATGTGAACGTTTTCTGATGGCGAGGATAATTGGATTAAAACCGGCACATTCGAAATTTGTTTTCCTTCTTACCCACTAATGAACTTATAACACAAGAATTTCCAATCCGAAATGAGTGTTTTTTAACTTTTCTTTTATATAAAACCAAAAAACTCTTTCAGATTATGATAAAAACTGCCCCGCCAAGGGACGTGAAACAACTTTATTAGCTGCTCTCCAACTGATCAGAGGATCAATATGAGGGCGAGCAAGATGAATAAGCCAGTGGCGCTTGAAAGGCAGCCTTTGTTTTTGGCTAATTTGCCAAGGGAGGTGGACAGGTCAGGGTTACCCAGCCCGGTGCCGCCAAGGCTGCCAAGGTCTGTCCCGCCAATATTTCCTAAATCTAACCCGCCGGCATTTTCATTTGCGGACTGGTTATCATTGCCGAAATTTCTTTGTTCCAGGTTTCCCTTTTCCATATCATTAACTTTTTGGAAACCTCTGTCGTCAAATTTCCCTTTACCGCCCTCCTCAAAGTTGTCAAACCCGGTATCATTGGCGTGCCCTTTGCCGGGTCCACCTTCTTTGACGCTGCCTTGTCCCCTATTTTCTTCGTGTTTCTGGGGATGATCTTTTGTTTCTTTACCTCCCTCGTGTTTGTTGGATTTTTCCTCTTTTTTAGCCATTTGGTGCCTCCTGATTCTCGCGGTACTTTACGTAAATCCTTTTCGGCTCGTTGTGTGCCAGCGATTGCGTTAAAAAATAATGATGGCGGCGATGACGAGGACGATTGCCAGCAACGAGGTCGGCAGGCATCCCTTTAGGGAGGTTTTTCCAAGGCTGCCAAAACCGCTGCTTTTCGAAGTACCTTTCGAACTGCCTTTTACACTTGAAGTCCCGCTGCTATGTGAGGCTGACCTCGTGTGTTGACCGGAGCGCGCTTTCACGCCTTTGGCTTTCCCGTGCGCGACCGTTTTTTCTGCTTTTCTTGCCATGATTCCTCCAGACTAATAATGATTCATCTTAAAAACTCCAGTCCTCCCGGAATAATGAAGATGATTCACGGGAGGACGAAGGGATAACGAATTATGAAGGGGACTGATTCTTCGATGAGCGGCTTCTCACCAGCAACAACAGGATCAAGACGAGGATGGCGAATCCGACGACGATGAGGATGATGGTGGTTGAATCCAGGCCGGTGGCGGCAGCGGGTTGGGCAGCTGCATCTGGTGACACGCCGCCGGAGACGGAAATTCCGCCGTCAGGATTTTGCTGGGCTGATCCCTGGAAGGAAAAAGCGCCGCTGCAGGCGGTGAGGAGCAGGGCTGCCATTACCATGAAGGAACTTACCATGGCCAAGCGTTTAATTAAAAATTTATTCATTTCAATTTCTCCTTTGAGTGACATTGAACTATTCCGCAATTCACGTGTCAAGGCAATATTTCTTCAAAGAACGTTCATAGCGGAATAATACCGGATTGATAGATGCCAGTTTTCCCTACTATTTATTAATTAGGCTTATGGCACAAAATTATCCTATCCGAACGGGGGTACAAAAGTCCCTAACAGAACCTGTAAAAAAACCAAACAAAAAACACCCGTTTGGGTGTGTTTTTGGCGTGAAGGTACCAGACCTAACCTTCTTATTTCAATTGTTGAGAGTTAGCCAAATTAAATTTTGACCATAAAAACCACTGCGAACCAATAACCAAAGCCCTGAACCTAGAAATGCAAGGATTGTTAAAACTTTGAGCACCAGGATTATGGCTTGCCACCAGGTAATTCGGCGTTTTTTGACCAGTTGGAATTTATCAGGAAATCCAGAAACTTTAAAGAAAATGCTTCGAGGAAATTTCCAATAAGGCGCAAGCCAGAAGACTGCAAATACTATGCCATGAATTATCATAAAAAAGGAAATACCCGCTAACAATGTTAATAAATCAACAACGATTACCATTCCCATCACGCGCAACAATTTGCGTGAAATATCAGGGTTCGAAAATTCAGCAGGTTTTTGAGTATCTTTCATAGATTTTCCATTCAATCGATTCATAAAAAACTGTACTCTTTGGTAATTAGCGAGATTGTTTGCGCGTTGACATGATTAGTAAGAATCGCCTACGCCTGAACTTGATGGGCAGCAGCCAGGGAGTGCGCGTATCGTGTTGGTTTTTGGCACCAATTAAGTGGGTCGCAGTCGCACCTACAAATTTCTCGGATTTCGACTGTTTATTTCCATTTCTTTGAGGATTTTTAGAACATAACCCAGAGCTTTATACCCGAAAAAAGTAGCTAAGATTGTGATAAATAATGCAACAATGCTAAACCCAATTTGCATCAAAAAACTAAATAATTCATAATTCTCAACAAAAAGCGCACGGAAAAGGGAGATATTATTTAAGGCAAATTGAATAACATATAAAATGATCAAAAAATTTACTGAGCGGAGAATCCACTTTACGAGCAGGGTGATTTTTTCAGGGTCGTAAAAAACAGGGTCACTATCCTTAATCAGAGTTTTAAGTTCTGAGATTAGTTTGGATTTTTCACCAGAGGTTTCAATATACATTTCCATCTTTGTTTCGTCATATTCAACCTTAGCGGGGAGGTCTCCTAACCGTTCGATCAAGATTTTTTCAATAACGTCAAATGCAACAGGGGTCCACTCCTCCTCGTCGTGCTTCTGCCAATAACCGATCAAATCATCGGTTTCCAATAAGTTCAGATTGTTATAGATCGTGCTAAACCATTCATTCTCAGGCATGCGATTTCTCCCCCGCGTTCAACCTGTAATTCACTTCAGTTTCAACAATCATTTTTAGTCCGTAGGATATGCCAAACAGGGTCAGGAACCCAAGCACCCCCTGGAATACAACTATCAACACATCAACTGCGATCTTAAAAAATACGAGGGGATCAGTTTTAACGCGGTCGAAGTATGAATTGTTCAATTCAAGGCTGATGGGTGTGACATTGAACGCCGAATCATTAATGCTTTTGGTTTCGACAAATTGAGTAATATTCGTGAATTTTGTGTAGCTGTTAAAAAGATACAAGACCAGAACTATCCAGGCGAATACCTCACACGCTTTGGCAATATTGAGCAACTTGTGGTTTCTTTTTGTAAAAACTTCCTTCGACTCTTCTGATTCCATTACCAACCTCCATTTTTAAGAATTTGATTATTAATTACTATGGGGACCCTCAACTGTTGAATTCTATTTATACTCCCCATAAAACCAAGCAATATTTGTAGAGTTGACTAGTGTTTTGTGTTTTCGATAATTCTGGTTACTAAAATCTAGAATTCCGATGTAATGGCTTAATTGCACCTTAACTTGACGGTCAGCAACCACGATGCGTGTGCCCCAAAAGCCTATACAATCTTTTTACCCATCACCAGTCCAAGCCCCAGGATGACGATCCAAACAAAGAAAGCCAAAACCAGTACATTTGGCAGCAGGAAAATCGTCAAGCCGTTCCCCAACAGGGGAACATTGCCGATGACGCCTTTGCCAAAAAATACTTCCTGGATGAAATCCCAGATCGTCCAAAGTGCGCCGGCAATCCCCGCGGGGATGAACAGGATGCCGGTGATGATCTTCGCAGCTCTCAAATTGAAGAGCCAGCCGAGGCTGAACAGCGCGATGGCAGCGCTAGCCGCCACCATATAATAATTGGGCGTCTCCTGTTTCAAGTTGTTGATGACCGCGTAAATCCCAAGAGCGAGTCCGCCAAGGCTGAGGATAATGCGAATAATCTTCTTAGCCAAGTGAATCTCCTTTAGCCTGTCTATTCACCAGATATCATGATCAGCGAGTCAATGAGGGAGTACTCCCCCACGCAAAATTCTACTCTCTGTTAGGTATCGCTTTCCAATAAATCGCAGAAAAAACTCTTATACTGGACCGATTCTCCCTTGAACAATATCCAAGTAAATAGATATTCGAGTGAAAAAAATCCCATAACAAAATACGAAAGAATTGAACCGATTGTATTAATTTGCATTAACGAAATAATAAGAAAAATAAGGCAGGAAAGAATAATTAGAGCGTGAAGGCATGCCCAAATTACCACTAACCACTTCCTAGAATTTTCCGGACTTATAGTAATTCTTACTGAACACCGATTTTCCAACGGGTGTATTTCTCCGCTAATTACTGGTAAAACCCAGGGCCAAAATGGCCTGATTCGTGATGCTGAAAATAACCAACCAACAATCATCCCCTGATAGGGTTTTGATCCAAAGAATTGTTCGTTTACACGACCGCTTTGTCCGATGACTTTATCTAACCTTAAAAGTATCTCATCAATATCAAGAGAGGTGGAAAAAGTAATTTGTTCGTATGGCAGGAAACTCATTCAACACTTTCCATTTTTTGAAATAATCACCCAACCCTAGTTAGTATATAATTTTTTCCTTTCAGTAAGCTTTGAAAAGAAATAAAACACAACTTGGGGCGAATGTCACCTGCGCCTGAACCTGATCGGAATCAGCCACGGAGTGCGCGCCTTGTACTCCACATACTCCTGCCCGAACTGGGTTGCCAGGCGGCGCTCTTCCAGCAGCGAGCCGATGAGGGTGTACACAGTCACGCCAATGGCGAGGGCCAGCATGTTCCAGCTCATGCGCGGCAGCAGCCACAGCATGACGAGCGCAAACAGGTACAACGGATGGCGCGTGTAACGGTAAAAGCCGCTGGTACGCAGCTTATCTTCTGATGGCGGGCGGCTCATCAGCGCTGCGAGACCGCTGAACTGCAGCAGGCTGGTTTGAAAGAGCGCGGTGATAAAACAGATGCCGGCGACCAACTGAAAGAGCAGAGACAGATACACATAAGGCGCGTGGATCTCATAGGCGGGGGAATCAGGAAAAAACAAAATAGAAGCAAAGTAGAGCAGGGTGGAGATGGCGGCAGCGAGCACAAAGAAGAGGCGGTAATATTTCGTGGCGTTCAATCCAAACCGCCGGGCAGCCCAGGTTTTGACACGGGTCGAAGCCAGCGTGGAATGGAGCGTTCCGAACAGGGCGCCAATGCCCAGGATAGCCCAAAAACCAGTTGTATGCATTTATTCCCTCTAGTTGGGATAAGTATAGGACTAAAACGCCTGGTAGACAAACGGGGCGGTGGACTCTGCGAACACGGATGCCAAAACAGCCGCCAGCAGCAGCACCATCAGCAGCACCTGCAGCCAGCGCGGCAGCGCCCACAAGTACTTTTCACCATTCTTTTGCCGCAATATCAGGTCAAACCCAAGCGCGGCTGCCAGCACCACAAGCAGGATGGGATTGGGCAGGTTGAGCGGAGTCCAGGAGAGCCAGGCGGTATCCGCGGTGATGTAACGCTTGAAGAGGAAGAAATCCGGGCGGATCCAGGTGAACATCCCCTGCAGGTAAACCCAGGCGGTGGCAAGGTTCATGCGGAAGGGCAGCCACGCCAGCACTGCGAGCACGAAGGTTGTCAAGATACCGAGGGCATTGCGCCAGCGCGGACGTTCATCCAGCGGTACGGAAGGTTTGATAAGACCGGGGAGGCGCTCGATGATCTGGTACACGCCGTGCAATCCGCCCCACACGAGCAGGCTCCACGAAAGCCCGTGCCACATGCCGCTGACCAGCATGGTTGCCAGCGGCGGAACGATGATGTTGAGGAAATGCTCGCGTTTGGGGTAGCGCTTCATCAATACCCGCGAAATGGGGAAGAAGAGGTAATCGCGCAGCCAGTTTGAAAGGCTGATGTGCCAGCGGCTCCAGAACTCGGTGAAGTTACGCGAAAAGTAAGGCAGACTGAAGTTATTGGACAGTTCAATGCCAAACCACAGGCTGATGCCGCGCACAATGCTGGTATAGCCGGCAAAATCATTTAAAAGGGCGAAGGCATAAGCCAGCAGGTACAGTACCAGGTGTTGACCGGCATAATTGGCGGGTGCGGAGAAGGCATCCGCGGGGATAAGGCTGAAGAGGGGGTTGGCGAATACCAACTTGCGCAGCAACCCGATGACGATGAGGGAAAGGCTGCGGTTGAACATGATTGAATCAAATGGCAGGGGGGCATCCAGGCGCGGCAAAAAGAGGCGCGCGCGCTCCACGGGTCCCGAGAGCAGCTTGGGGAAGTAAAGCGTGTAGACGCCAAACTTGACCAGATCGTGTTCGGCTTTGAGGCGCTGGTTGGCAACATCCACCAGGTAGGAGATCATCTGCACAACCAGGAAGGAAAGCCCTACCGGCAGCAGGATCTGCAAGGCGGTACCTGCTTCTTGCGCACCAAACAACTTGAGCAGTGAGGGAAGGAAGAAGCGGTTGTACTTGAAGACAAAGAGAACCAGGATGTTAAAGGCAATGCCGAGGATCTTCCAGGTCTGCCTGCCAGTGGAAAGGGATTTTTCTATCCGAAGCCCGAGCCAGAAGTTTACCGATCCAAATAACGCCAGAATGAGAACGAACTGCCAGTTCCAAACCCCAAGGAAGGCAGCGGAGATGAGCAGCAACCAGGGAAGGCGCGCCTTTTGCGGCATGCGCCAGAAGACTAGCGCGGCTGCCAGGGCAGAGAGGAAGAATAACAGCGAAGTGACCGCCATGGCTATTTTCGCTCCAGGCAGATCGCCTGCTGCTGGCAAAGGAGGTTAAATTGCTGACCCAATAGACCGGAATAAAGTTCAGCGCCAATTTGGTTGAGGTGATGGTCATCCGAACGACCGTTCAGCGGGATGAGATCGGGGTTAATAGGGGGAATGAAGACTCCACCCTGTCCGGCGATGAATTGGCTGATGCCCTCCAGGTACTGCGCATGAACCTGCTCGCCGCCGAAATACTCATAAAAGCCTGGGTAAGCCGGGAATTCGGTGACCAGGATGGTGGTGCCGGATTGAGAGAGGGCCAAAAGTTGTTTCAGGTACTCCAGCCGCTCCTGCGCAACGGCAAAATTCCCGTACAGCGCGAAAAATTCCTGATCTTCGGGATCGTTAGTGTCAGGCGGTGCACCGCTGAAATCAACCACCTGGATCTCGGGTTCGTAGCCGTCCGCGTGGGTATTCTGCAGGCGGCGCAGGTTGAGCAAAAAGGTATCGGGGAAATCAGCGCGTGCCCAGGTGCGCAGCGGCAGCAGCATTTGCAGCGCGGCGGACTGATCCACTGCCCAGCCAACGAAAGATTTTTGCCCCAGGCGGTACTGCAGCCACTCATTGGCAAGGAAGGACTGCGCCACATCATCCCCATTGCCGGCGAGGTAATCGCGCATCTCGGTGAAATAGATAATTGTGCCGGGGTGGTAAGTATCCACCAGCAGCCGCGCGAGCTGCGCCATGGGGACGACGGTGAGCCCTTCAACGCCGAAATTGAAGACGCGCAAGTTGCTGCCTGAAGGGGCTAGTGTGTCAGTAAAAACAGAGGGGTCGATGCCAGTGTTGACCATCGAGCTGCCCAGCAGGATCACATCCACGCCGCCATTCTCGTTTACATATTGCTCCAGCTTGTGCCACTTGATCTCGAACTGGGCGTGGTAGTTGCCATAGGAGCGCAGGGGAAATGCTTTTTCAACAGCCTTGGAGCGGGCAAAGACTTCAAATGTGCCAAACAATAAAATGAGGATAAGAAGTGGAAGGAGGAGACTGGTTAAATAAGAAAATCCCCTCTTGGCGGGCAAAGGCGGGCGGTCGCTGGATGGCGAGGAAGCGGACATTGACCTCCGCGGTTACTTTGCGGGAGCGTTTTTGGCTAGCTCGGCCTGCAGTTCTTTCAGCCGTGGATGGTTGGTATAGAAGCCGTGGTACTTTTCGGGCATCATTACGGCAATGCGGCACATGATTTCGGTAGTCAGTTGGTCCAACTGTCCGCCGCGGTCGCCGCGGTCCATCACCGGAGCCGGAATGGCAGGACCGTATTCAACGGTGATATGCGGGCGTTTGAAGTGCTTGAACTGCGCCACCGCGTCTTCGGTACCGATGATCGCAACAGGGACAATGGGCACCCCGGCACGGATGGCCAGCATGGCAGTACCCGGTTTGCCTTCAAGCAGCGAGGAGGTTACGCTGCGCGTTCCTTCGGGGGCAATCCCCAGGGCTTTGCCTGCCTTGAGCGCTTCAATGGCTTTACGGAAAGCGCCAAAATCAGCAGTATCACGGTCCAACCAAATCCCGTTAGCTGTGATGATGAACCAGCGGATGAGCGGGCGTTTGAGGTACTTTGTGGTTACCAGGGCGGTCATATCCGGGCGTTTGGGGGTGATGAATAAGGAGGGGATGTCCATGCGGCTCATATGGTTGGTGGCAAGCAGCACACCGCCCGCAGCCGGGATGTTTTCGCTACCCTTGAATTCAATATGAGTTAAATGCTGCATCAAAAAAGTGATGAGCCGGCGAAATTTATGCGCCCTTTCCTCTTTCTGGATTTCGGTTAGTTCTTTTTTCATATATCCCCTTACTCCACTATTTTGTTAACCTCTTTTGCAGCTTCAAGTTTTTGTTTTTTGGATTCCCTGACGCCTTTTATCCATTCAACGAAAACGGGGATGAACGAGACAACGATGATTCCGATGGCGACAAGGGAGAAATTCTTCTGTACAAATTCGATCTGACCGAAGAAATAGCCGCCAAAGAGCATGATCGCCGGCCAGACGATGCCGCCAATAATATTATAAGAAATAAAATGCCCGTAGGACATCTTTCCAATACCTGCCACGAAGGGGGCAAAAGTACGGATAATGGGTACAAAGCGGGCAAGAAAAATGGTTTTTCCGCCGTGTTTCTCATAAAAGGCATGGGTCTGGTCGAGGTATTTCTGCTTGACGAAGCGGGAAAACACCTTTGGTCCAAAATAGCGTCCAATCCAGTAATTGGCGGTGTCTCCAGCAATGGCTGCAATCACCATCAGTACATACAGCAATTTGATATCCATCACGTGAAGTGAACTGGTAAGCGCACCGGCAGCGAACAGAAGCGAATCGCCGGGAAGGAAGGGGGTAACGACCAACCCGGTTTCGATAAAAATGATCACAAAGAGGATGCCGTAGGTCCACAGACCAAACGTGTTGATAATCTCCGCCAGGTGCACATCGATATGCAAGACAAAGTCGATGATTGTTTTGATGAACTCCATTTAAATGTCCTTTACCTTTACTTTTAGTGTGCTAATTTTACCTTAATCACTCCGGCAGAGCCGGTGGAAGTTGTGGAGGGATTGTGGAAACCTCCTGCTGGCGCAGACGGTAATTCATTGTCATCAGGGTAGCGAAAAAGGCTGCCACCAACACTCCCATGAGCCACGGGGCAACCGGGGCCAGCCCGCTAAAGAAATTAGGCGAATTTCCTTCCATCAATGAACCAGCAGCCACTGCGACGGCGAGGAAATTCCAGGCGCCGTGAAGGAATACCACCAGCAGGTAAGTGAACCCGACGCGTAAATAGCTGCCGTCCCGCCAGGAACTGGTGAGCGCCCATCCGGAAAGCCCGGCAGTGGTGATATGAAGCAAGGCAGTGCCAGTCCTTGCGGCCACCAGTGCCAACCAGGAGTTACCTCCCACAGACGCCAACGCGGTGAGACTTTCGACCACGGCAAACGCAGCGCCGCAGACCATACCAGCGATAAACCCTTCAGCGGGGGACCATTGGCGTTTTACGAAGAACCATAAAGCTAATGGCTTAAGGAATTCTTCGATCAGAGGAATCACCAGGGAAAAAGCCACCAGGATAGCCGCGATAACGGCAGGGTCCTGCGCAAGCGGTTTCAATTGGTCGATTATCAGCGGCAGCGTACTGGGGTTGACATACATCAGGTTTTGCACCTGGTTGATAACGAAGGCATATTCAGGTTTTTTCATTAACCATGCGATGAGCAGCCCCAGCCCAAGTGCCAAAACTACCATTTCGACAAGGAGTATCACGGGCATGGAAACGAAGTTGGCAAAGTTAACCAGCCCCCACTGCCTTTGGCGTGAGAGGCGCGGGAGGCGAATCTGCCCAAGTTCAACTAACCACCAGGCAGTGACCCCAACGAACAAGAGGCTTGCCAATGCTTTAAACCATGCGGGCGCGGGCTCAAAGGCTGGCAAGGTAGTCAGCCAGGCCAGCGGGAGCAAGCCGATAAGGAATAGCGATGCGGTTAAAAACAGCCTGGATTTTGGTGGTTGCAATCCCGGTTTGGGGAACAACCCGCGGATGGCGTAGAGGGTCGAAAAAATGGCTGGAATAGCCAGAGAAGCAATGATCCAGGTAAGGTATTTGACCGTTTGCAGCGTCGCCTGGTCCAACTGCTGGCTGGCAAAGGAAAGGACAATCAACGTAACAGTGGAGATCACTACCAACACAAAACTGATTATGCCAAGCACCAACTGAAATACAGTGGGAGTGTTGGAGTAACGGGGAGCGGGCTCCACCTTACTTTTCCACAATTGTGATGGAGAGGATGGCATCGGGCGTCACCAGTATTTGATCTGAGGACGGGTTGCGCGGGCGCAGGGAGGAAAGTACGTCCATGCCCTCGATCACCTGTCCAAAGATGGTGTATTTACCATCGAGGTCGGGCACAGGCGCATAGGTGATGAAGAACTGCGAGCCATTGTCATTGTTGCCAGAATTTGCCATTCCCATCACGCCGGGCTTATCAAAGCGCAGTGCCGGGGTGACCTCGTTGGTGAATAGATAACCCGGTTCGCCGAGGCTTGAATTTGAAGGGTCACCCGCCTGGGCTACAAAGCCGGGGATCACACGGAAAAAGGAAGACCCGGTGAACCAGTTGTTGCGCACCAGGAAAACGAAGCTATTCACAGCTACGGGAGCCTGCTTTGGATATAGTTCAATCACCACATCACCTTTTTCAGTCTTAATCGTGGCTGTGTAAGTCTTTTCCGGGTCAATGGTCATCTCCGGGCAGGCTGTGTAGCCCTTTTTGGGAAGCAGGAAGTACTCCACAATACTGGTAAGCGATTCCAGGTCGGTGCGGCCCTGGTAACGGATTTTATTGAATAACAGCGTAGGAGTGCTATTCAAACCACTCGCCAATGCATCAGCTTCAGACTTGCTGACCTTTTGGGTAATTTTATCTGACACCAGGTCAAGCATAAACTGGTTGGAATTCAGGTTGAGAGATTTCGCCTTCTCTTTGAGCCAGGTTTTGAAATCATCGGTTGATAAGCCGGACCATTCAGATTGTTTCTCAAAAAGTAAGTCGTGCATTTGCCAGAACCTGTTTTGTATACCGGCAGCCTCCGCTGCCTGAGCAGCCAGCGCAGCATTGGGATGAATACTTGAAAGGGGAAAATGCCGGAAGACAACGCGTACATCTTTGGGATACGCTTCCTGGAGCTGGTTAACCACAGGGGCTGATTTGGCGCAGAAGGGGCATTGAAAATCGCTGTATTCATAAATGGTGATCGCCGCAGACGCGGGTCCGATGGTCCAGTCCTCTGCGGAGACGGAGGCAAAAAGGGCGTCGGTCTCGGCAGATACCACCGGCAAAATTGCAGCAGACTGGCAGGTAGCCGGGTCGCTGGCGGCGAATGCAATGGTAGGTATCACGGTAGGTTCATCAGTTGCCAGATTCTCGATGGGGACAGGTGTTTCCTGGGTGACTGGAGTTGCATTCATGCCGTCAGGAGTCATCGAAGCCACAGATGAAAGCCCAGTCATTAAGACTGGGGAGATGTCGGTTGTGGACTTGCCTTTAAGGTTGATCAGAATAAATGCCAGCAAAGATAGCAGGATCACGCCCAGCCCAACCAGGATCATCAGGCTGTACCTGCTTTTGCTTACAACCTGCTGCTCAGCGAGAGGTACGGTACCAACCAAATCAGCTGATACATTGTGTCTGTCCTCGGCCGGGTTTAATGGATTTACCGGAAGATCTTCTGAATTGGCATAGGTCTTGAAAGTCTGATCATAGGCTTCGCGCCGAATGGGGTCTGATAAAGTGTCGTAAGCCTCATCGATCAGGCTGGTTTTTTCTTCCGCCAATCTGATATCATCATTGCCGGTAAAATTTTCAACTTTCCAGGCACGCAACATCTTCTTGTATTGTTTCTTGATCTGGGCATCCGTTGCGCCAAGCTGCAGGTCAAGGATCTGGTAATAATTTTTCATAAGCCTACTTTCGTAAAGGTCTCCATTTTCTAAACGCTAGAAAAAGACCGATTTATTTTTCTACCAGTTTTTGAGAAAGCACCGCACGGATATCAGCCTGAACTTGAGGAGGTTTTTGCCGGGCATTGACGACGCGCCAGCGGGCAGGGTCCTCAGCAGCCATTTTCAGGTATCCCTGGCGCACCCGCTGATGAAAAGCCAGTTGCTGGGCATCCAGCCGGTTCCACTCTCCTCCGCCAATCTTGCGCCGGTTTAAGCCTTCTTCTACATCAACATCCAGGAGCAAGGTCAGGTCGGGTTGAAGCCCGCCGGTGGCAAAACGGAGAATTTCTTTAAGAATGCCCAGGTCAAGCCCGTGCCCGTACCCCTGGTAAGCCAGTGTGGAGTCGGCATAACGGTCACTGATTACCACCAGCCCTTTTTCCAAATTCGGGCGGATGACCTCTTCAACGATTTGGGCGCGGGCGGCGCAAAATAATAGAATCTCCGCGCGCGGGTTCATCATGGTGTTATCCATACGCATGATGACCTCGCGGATTTGATCTCCGATGAAGGTACCGCCCGGCTCGCGGGTGGTCAGCACCTGTCGTCCCTGTTGGCGGATGAATTCAGCCATTTCGCAAATCTGCATGGATTTACCGCTGCCTTCAGGTCCTTCAAGGGTGATAAACATGGTTCTCCTGTTTACTCGCGGAAAATGCGTACGCGGCGGTTGGGATCCTTACCGTAGGAATGGGAAACAAGCTGTGCCTGGCGCGCCATTTCATGTTGAATGCGGCGCACCGTAGAAGACGCGGGCGGCAGGTCAACCCAGCGCTGCCCGTTCAATACAGACTGGATGGCGGATTCGGTTTCGTGGGTGACATCTTCATAATCTGAGGCAGCCGGTTCTGACGGCAGGTTGAACATTTCCGCCAGGGATTGCTCGATCTGGTTGATGGTGTTGGCGCGCAAAACGAAAATGGGAAGACCACGATTCTCGGCATCCAGGATTGGCTGCTGCCGTGAGCGGTAGTAAGCCCTTAACGTCATCATCAGGTCAGCTTCCTGCACATCCCTTGCAATGAAGGCGGGCACGCCCAAACGGTGGGCAGCCTGCTGCAAGCGGTTCCGCGCAACGCCGTAGGCAAATATTTTCACAGATTTATTCGGGAAGCGGGACGGGCGCGATTCAACATAGCTCTCTTCAGAGTTATTAAATGACTCCAGTGTTACTTCGGCGCGCTGCCGGTTGGGCACATGCGCCTGGGGAGAAGCTGAGGTAGTTTCGGTTCCATTGGTATAAGCGCGGCGTGTTCCCTGCGCCATGCCGCGCGTTCGCGCAGCCTTGACCGGTTTCTCAATGTGAATTTCGTCCTTGTCGTCGCGCCAACGGATTTCAGGTTGAACCGGAAAGCCGCGGACTAGCGTATCCACCACTTCGGCTACGTCCGGGTGAACAGCTACGCGGTCGCGTTCCTGCAACTCCACCAGCACATCAAACGTGGGGGGTGAACGGCGCTCGAGCACGGTCTTCTGGGTGCCGCGGCGGCGGGCTTCTTCATCAGAAAGGGTAACGGATTCAATACCGCCAATCAGATCTGAAAGGGTCGGATTGAGCAGCAGGTTTTCCATGGTGCGCCCGTGGGCGGTGGCAACAAGCTGGACACCACGTTCGGCGATGGTACGGGCTGCCATGGCTTCAAGCTCACGCCCGATCTCGTCAATAACGATCACTTCGGGATTATGGTTTTCAACGGCTTCGATCATCACTTCGTGCTGAAGCGAGGGAGTGGCAACTTGCATGCGGCGGGCTTTGCCTACAGCCGGGTGAGGCACATCTCCATCGCCGCCAATCTCATTGGAGGTATCCACGATGATGACGCGCTTGTTCTCGGCAAGGATGCGCGCGGCTTCGCGCAGCATGGTGGTTTTGCCAATACCGGGTTTCCCCAGCAGGAGAATGCTCTTGCCGGATTCGACCAGGTCCTGGATGATATCAATGGTGCCGTACACAGCGCGCCCCACACGGCAGGTAAGCCCAACGATGATGTTATGCCGGTTGCGGATGGCAGAGATGCGATGCAATGTGCGTTCAAGGCCGGCACGGTTATCCGCGTCAAATTCACCAATGCGTGAAACCACGTGGTCGATATCGGCGCGGGAGACTTCCTCTTTGGTCAATTCCAATTCGTGATCAACAAAACGCGCCATGGGGGTTCGCCCCAGGTCGAGAATGATCTCTAGCAGGTTATCGCTGTTGTTGGCGCGCTTGACCGCTTCCACAATTCGCGGAGGCAGGACGGCCATCAATGCGTGCAGGTCATCAGTGATCCTTTTTTGTGTCATAACGTTCCCTTAATTATTTATTTTAATCCGTTTTTTGATTCCACCGGGGACATCTGGAGTTAAATTGTGCATGATGGGCACGGTGGGTTTAGCCTGGCGGGGATCAGCATGGACGCGCTGCCCGTTTGTTACAGCAGCTTTCTGCGCGACTGCCAGGTGTTTGACTAGCAATGTGTACTGCCCTGATGGTTGCGCCCCAAGTTCCTCAAGGGAAGGATTCAACCAGGATTGATGCGAGCGGATCTGAAGGTATACTGGGCGGGGGGAATTGGAAAATAGGCCCGCGAGATCACGCAGGAGGGCAATAGGTTCCTTAAGAGAGGGATGGAAAACTGGAACAAGGTAAATCCCGAGGGGCCCGGAGGTGTAAAGAACCCAGGCTGCAATTTCATCGTTCGAGCAGTGGACCATGCAATTTGAACTATTGATCTGACAAGGTTCAGCGCTTTGTTCCAACGGCGGGGTCACATTCTGATAAAGGTTGCGCATTGCAGTTTCGTTTTTACCCGACGAAGTCCGCCAGGCCGTGTCACTTTCGGACGCCTGTGATTGACCTTTTGGCAAACGCCAGATGGTTTCGATTCCATAGGCGGCAAATCCGGAGTGACGCAAGGTTTCGAATAATCCGGGGGTACCTTCTATATCAGCTAACAGGTTTGTTGCTTGGCTTTCTCCAGCCTGGTAACTCAAAAAATCGACGAGCGCTGCCAGGCCATCAGCTGACGCAGGGTCATCCATTTGCAGGAACGACAAGCGGGCAATGCGGGAGTTGCGATGGTGAATAACCTGACCGACAAGATGGCTGGAGTCCGAAGTAGCTTCCACGATGGCGGTCTTGCGTTCGGAGGAATCGAATAGCGTACCGGTCACCGCACCCAGGCTGGCGGGATTTCCATGAATGAGCAGGCGGGCGTGATCCAGGCAGATGGGCTGCTGTGGGTGCAGGAGCAGGGTTGGGAGGTCGTACCAGGCTAACGGGCGGACGTCTATTTTGCCAACTCCAGAAAATAGCTATGAAAACGTGTGTCGCGGGTGAGTTCAGGGTGGAAGGAAGTGGCCAGCAGTTTTCCCTGGCGGGCAGCGACAATGCGCCCATCATCAAGCGAAGCAAGGGTTTCAACATCCTTGCCAACGGATTCGATCAGC
>Ga0209800_10002353_pt1 | contig 16885 bp, 8 predicted proteins | sample Higcelweek8metaG_FD_187174 | JGI IMG/M metagenome (GOLD analysis project Ga0209800, IMG submission 187174) | Freshwater pond sediment microbial communities from the University of Edinburgh, under environmental carbon perturbations - High... | ecosystem: Environmental > Aquatic > Freshwater >...
GTTGTTCGAACAGGCGTTGGAACCGGTAATGCGGCAAAATCGCGTTTTCCCCTTCGGTCAGGCTGAAATCCCAGGTCTGGATCGGGTTGGTCGCCGCGATTTGCCGCGCCCAGGGTCTGGCGTCCTGATCGCCGTTCGGAATGCCGTCGGGATTGAACCCCAGATTGATGCTGACAATGGTATCGGCCGGGAAATCCGGCAAGCGTCTCAGCAGGTGGGCCATCGTTTCGTCGGCACGGTGTTTGTCGAATGTCCAGGCGGTATGCTGATATTTCTGGATGAATTCCCCCTGCCAACCTTCCGGCCCCTGAATGATGCCCCACCCGAAAATCGGCGGCCCCCAAGTCCCCAGGTCAATCTGGGCATGCGGCAAATGCCGTTTGACCAGGGCGGCAATTTCGTTGGCGCGATCGATAAAGGTTAAGGCGGTGCAACCGTGACGCGAACAGGCTCCCGGATCGCCGGGAAATATCCCGACGATGTCCGTTCCCGACAGGCGGGACAGCCATTCGCGCCAGAGATAACGACATTCCTCCCATTCGCTCGGAATGCCGGGGCAAAGGGTATGCCATTCGCTGCCGACCGTGGAAAGACTGCACAGAAACTCCACTTTCAGGTTATGCCGATGCGCTTGCTCGGTAATAAAATTCATTTGCCGCGTAAACTTATGCCCAAACTCACCGGTCAACCCTTCGCGGCAGAATAGCCGGGGCGTCAACCAGTATTGGAAGACGTTATACCCGAATGCCTCCAGCATTTCGATCAATGCCGTCCAGTCGCGGTCGGACCAGCAGTAAGGCAACCTGTCATGCGTCATATTCGGATTGTAGGAATTGAGCAGATGCTCGGCGAAATTGTTGTAATAAACCCGCCTTTGTCCAAAAACATGGTCCATGTTTACTCCTTGCAGCTGAAATGATTAAAAATCGGAATGGTTAAAAAGGCAAAGAACTTTCCCGGTGAACGATGGAAAAATCGATCCAGGTTGCGTCCGGGGTCGCGGGGCGTGCGGCCAGTTGATCCAGCAATTTTTCCGCAACCGCACCGCCGACGGCGTATTCATCGTAATCGGCATAGGAATAACAGGGTGACAGCAAATCGACCAACTTGGAAACATAATCATAACAGATAAAACGGAAATCTTCCGGCACCCGGAGTTGCAGTTCGCGAATTGCCAGATAAATTTCATATAAGGCCTCGTTCCCGGCGACCAGCGCGGCACGCGGAGCTTCCCCGGCGGTAAGGAATGCCCGGATTTCCCGCCGCCACCATTCCTGTTGTCCCGGCTGAAGACAAAGACAACTGCCGCTTATGCCCTCGACCTGGCTTACAGCTTGGCGGAAACCGTTAACGCGTTTGATGATGACACTTTCGGAATAGGAAGAAATCAACGCCACATTGCGCGCGCCCTGGGCGATAAAGCGTTCGATCGTCGCGGCGGTAAATTCCTGATGCCGGACTCGGATGGAGCGGTCGGCAAAATCGTCATACGACGAATCGAAAAGCACAAAAGGATACCGTTCCGCCAGCAGCCGGGTGAACAGCGGATAATCGTTCAACAGCATATTGGGATAAATCACCAATCCCGCGCAATCCCGGCGGCCGGTATTGATCGCCAGAATTTCTTCGTCGATGCTGTCCCATTGATAGGAATATTTCAATACCCGATAGCCATTCTTCGACAACTGTTTTTGAATTCCGTCCAGAAGGATATGCCACCGGGAATGACCGGGGAAAACAATCCCGATAAACGCCTTGTTTGGCGACGATTGGGTCGTCAGTTTTATAAACGAACCTTTGCCTTGAATCCGTTCGATCAAGTTTTCTTCCGCCAGGATGCCCAGCGCTTTTTTTACCGTCATCTGGCTGGCGCCGTACTGACGGCACAGTTCATCCAATTCCGGCAGTTTCAGTTTGCCGTCATGCCGCCAGACGACCAAATCACGCCGTATTCTTCCGGCAATCGCCTGATAAACAGGCAGTTCCGCTTCCGCTTGGGACGTCATGCTTTTTTTCCTGACATAAAGCCAACACGTATCTTTTAACTATCTTAATAAGATAGATGAAATATTTAAAATATCAAGCCCTCTCTGTTGATTCCATATAAAAAAAATCTGTCGGGGAAAAAAGATTCCTTGTTCGTCTTTTCTTCAATCTGCGGCAACATGCTTTTGGCGAAGTCGACTTAAATTTCCAAGCCTTGCCGGATTGAACGTGTTCGACGGCCGGAGCCCGGCTTGCGGGGTGTTTAATTTTGTTTTTTTTCACTTCCGGTTTGACAGATCGAATTTTACGTGTACAATATAAGATACCAGTAAAATAAAATCTATAGTGCATAAGAATCATGAGCAATACAAAAAAATACCGGAGCAAAAATATTCGAGTGAGCGAACTTTTGCTCGCACACATTACCGACGGGCTCTATCCGTCCGGGTCCCGACTGCCCAGCTGCCGTCAGCTTGCGGAAGAGTTCAAAATCAGTAAAGTTACGGCTGCTGAAGCGTTGAAGAACGTCGTCGAATCCGGTGCCGCGCTGAATCGCGGGAATCACGGGATTTTCGTCGCACCGCCTGCGAACGGACCGCTTTCCGTTCGCAAGGTGGTATTGTTTGTTCCCGAGGTGGACTCCAGTTTCGTGCCGGATTTCTTCCATGCGGGGGAACGGGTTTTAGGCGATCATTGGCAAATTGAAAAATATATCACCGCTCCGTCGCCCGAATCGCCGGAACTGATACGCGCGTTTAACGACCCGGAAACCTTTATGGTTTTCTTTCACTATCCGACCGGCGTTTTGTTGGACTTTTACCATGAAATCGCCCGTCGCCGTCTCGAACGGCGCTGTGCCTTTTTCGGCAAGCGTTGCGAGCAATACGGCATTGCCTGCTTTACTGGCGATGAGCTTGAGATTATGCGGATTGCGTTCGGGCGGCTGCACGAACGCGGACGCCGGGAAATTGCCCTGATTACATTCGGCAACACCGGGGTCGATGCCGAACGACTCGCCGTGCTTAGGCGCTTTTATCCGGAAGACTGGCGCGATCGAGTGCTGGACTTCCACCTGGCGGAAAATCGTGACCTTGAAAAAACATGGCTCGGGTTGCTGGATTCCGGACGGCTCGAAAAGTTTGACGCGGTGATCTGCGGCAACCCGCTTTCTGCGGCTTGTGGCCATCGGGTGCTGAGCAATGCGGGGCTTACTCCGAAAAAACTTGAACTGTTCAGCATTGGGAATGCCTTTTTCCTCCGGCTGGTGAAGCCCGGCATCGAGGCTCTTGACACCAATTTAGAAGGGCACTTCGTTGCTCTTAGGAGCCTGATCCGCGAACGAGAAGCCGGGCGCGGTTTTGAGCCTGCGTTTTTCCTTTGCCCGCCGCATTTGATACCGGGTGACGATACCGTTTTTGGCGACTGAAACGTTTCCGGTAGTGTTGTCACTGCCGGGTTCGGTCAGCAATCCTTACCTGCCACCGGGCGCCACCCGACCGGCAACGTGCCGGACCGGATCGGCGGCTTTGCCGCCTTTACACCTCACCGAAAAGAGTGAGGCATTACCCCATTTCACCAATTTCACCAATATTCACGTTTTTTCTGTTTGCCCTATTGACAAAAAAATATTTCTCGCTATAATATAAATATGGGACTTGTTAAAAAATAATAGGACATGCATAATTTGGTCGAGGTTTTCCAGGAAAATCGAAAGAAGAGCTCATGCGACTTTGCTGAAAAACGCGCAGACGGATTTAACGGCGGGGATTGGCGAAGGCGAAGGAATCAGAATGGCGCGAGGTTTGAGTTTTAGGCAAAATAAGGCAGCAAGGCGTTAGCACGACGCAAGGAGGTTGATCACGACGATAAAGGCATGTGGGGGGCGGTCCGGCAGTGCCTCGTTTTTGGCAGTCGGGAAGAAATCAAACGATTTTTTCCAGCGGTTCTTCCCGGCGGACAAAACGACGACGACCTGCCTCCAAGTCAGCGGCGGTTCGGTGGATGAATTTAGAAAAGCAGGAAAAGTTCAGCTGGTTTCATTATAAAGGAAGTCACGGATGAAATTGGAAATAAATGTTTTGTCGCCGTTGCATTTATGCATCAGAACCACACACAATAAGGAGGATCTGAAGATGCTGAAAAAATTTACATTAATAGAGCTCTTGGTTGTAATCGCAATTATCGCAATTCTGGCGGCAATGCTGTTGCCGGCGCTGCAAAAGGCACGGGAAAATGCCAAAACGGCGGCCTGTGTAAACAACGTCAAAACCCTGACTCAACAGGCTTTGCTTTATGCCAATGACAATAAGGATTGGACACCGCCGGCGGTTAATCAGATTCCGGGCAATCCCAGATACGGTGATTCATCCAACTGGATGGCCAGGCCATTCAGTGTGCATAACCTTAACGCTCCGCTTGGATATTATATTAAGAATTATGTCAGGAGCTATAGACCATTAACATGTCCGGCATCACGCTGGAATGGATACCGTCAGGCGACCTATGATGCCTGGTCGAAAAGCGGTACAACCCAGGAAGGCGTCAATGGATTGAATTTCGCCTACGGGCATCGCATCGGGATCGACAAAACCTTTCCCATTGCTCACGATAACTTTGCGTATTCCACATATACGGGCTACGACCTGTTGAACCACGGCGATTACTGCTGGTCGGTGGGGTACTCCGATGGCAGCACCGCACGTAAACGAGTCAATAGAACGTGGGCTATCAGCAATGCGGCCAAAAATTATTTCCGCACGGAAGCCCTCAATGCGGCGGCTACGGTGGCAAAATACGGGTTTAGCGACCTTGCCATTCATTAGGAGTTTGTTTTAAAGGGATGTTCAAAAATAAGTGAAACTTTCTGCCGGTGTCTCGGGGGAGCTTTCGGCATAAAGTACCACTTATTTCTTCACAACCCCGAAGTTCCATATTTCAATTATTAGCAATTCCAAACTGGTCGCAGATCGGAAGCGGAAGGACGGGTTATGAATAAATTCACGATTGGATTGGTCTGTCAGTTTGCGGTATTGGCCGTAGCGGCAGCGCCGGCGGCGCTGGAATTGCCGGTTGCCCAATATGGCATCGGCCAGTGGAACGCGCGCGGCTTGGGCAACCATCGCGCGGTAGTGACGGTTGCCCAGGCCGCACCGGCAGTAGAAACGTATATCCCATGGCGGCGACGTGATGTCGCGCCGGAAACAAAAGCCGTCCTGGTTTTCGACTCGACCGGCAAACAGGTGCTGAACGTTAAAACCAAAAAGCTCACTGCGGCGGAAGGGATCATTGTCTTTGAAGCGTCAAAACCCGGCAATTATTATATTTATTGGCTGCCGTACAATCCAGGGACCGGCAGTTTCGACAATCCCGGTACTTATTTTGCACCGGGAAACACGGCGACGCCCGACTGGCTCGCCAAACTCGGGGAAACCTTACCGGTGGCGCCGCTGAAAGAGATCCAGGCGCGCGGCGAGTTTCATACGTTTTATCCGATGGAAGTGATGCCTGCGCCAGGCGAAGTGTCCGGGCTCCTCACACGTACCGGGAATAAACCTTATCTTCTGTTCGCCGAAGACCGCGCCCGTTCGGTGCGGATGCGCGACGCGATTCCGTTGAAATGGGTAGTTGACGGACCGACAAAGGAATTTATCGGCAACGCGCAACCGAATGAATGGTATCCGTGGCAAGTCGCGGTCTGGGCATGCGGAACGCCGCTGGAAAAAATCAGCGTCACATGGAGCGATTTCGTTAACGCGGACGGCAAAACCATTCCGGCCGACGAAATCACCTGTCTCAACACCGAGGGAACGGATGCGCTCGGCAAACCGTTTGCCGCCGCGCCGAATGTGGAAAAAGGTCAGGTTCAGCCGCTGTGGCTGATCGCAAGCATTCCCGAAAACGCCGCCGGAACTTATCGCGGCACGGTGACGGTTAAGCCGCAAAACGCGGCGGCGCAAACCATCGAAGTCGTACTGAAGGTCAGCGGCAAAGTGCTGCCGGATCATGGCGTCGGCGAACTTTGGCGGCTGTCGCGGTTGAAGTGGCTGAACTCGACGATCGGCAGCGACAACAACGTGATCCCGCCGTTCAAGCCGGTGGTCGCCGATGGAAACACGTTTGATCTGACCACATCGCAGGTGACCTTCGGCAAGGCTGGTCTCCCGGAAAAAATCATGGTCGACGGCCGCGAGATTCTCGCGCAGCCGGTTGCGTTCAATATTTATGACGCCAGCGGCAAAAGGTTGGATTTTTTCGCAGATAAAAGCCAAAACACGATGACCGCGCCTGAGGCAGTGGAACGAGTGACCACGGCGCAAAACTCCGATTTGACTTCCCGGCTGGAAAACCGAATCGATACCGATGGCTCCATCGTTTATCGGCTTGTATTGAAAGCACGCCAGAATACTGCATTTGAAAATATGGAGCTGACCGTTCCGTTGACCAAGGAAGTCGCGACCTATCTGATGGGGTTCGGCGTCCGCGGCGGTTATCGCAAAGCCGATGTCAGATGGAAGTGGGATATTAAACGCGCCACCAATTCCGTCTGGATTGGCGAGGCTTGGGGCGGATTGCAACTGAAACTGATCGGAGCCACCGATAATTTTGACAGTGCCACTCTCGAAACGGTCGGGCTGCCGCAGGGTTGGTATAACAACAATCGCGGTGGCGGACGAGTCATCGAAACGGACAAATCAGTGAATATCACTGCCTATTCCGGTGCGCGTAAAATGGCCGCTGGAGAAGAACTGGTTTTCCAATTCCGGCTGATGATAACGCCGTCAAAGCCGCTGACGGCGGCGAGGGAACATTGGAGTTATCGTTATGTGGGGCCGCGAGCGAATATCCGGCATTTTCATCACGGCAAAGTCGGGAACCTGCACATTAATTATCCCTTTCTCGAACTGAATTTGCTGCGCAAACTGGTTGCCACCTGGCATAATCAGGTGAGCAGGAAAGACAGCGGCGAATTCTTTTATCCGACGCATGCCGCGATTTCTCCGGCACGCGGCAGCATCGAAGCCACAGTCAAAGTAAATTTCGACCCGGCGCTATGCAGTCCTAAAGTTGCCGGCGACAATCAGCCGTTGATGACGGTGGAATTCGACAACGGCGATCTGCTCAATTTGTATTGGAACGTCGATGTGCGCGGCTTGCGGGTTTTTATGCAGGATAAAGCGTCAGGCAAAAACTTCAGTTTTATCAACTGTCCGACCCCGGCTTGGCAGCCGGGCAGTCAAGCTCGCGTCGGCGTATCCTGGGCCGACGGCATCCTGTCGCTGTGGCTGGACGGCAAACTGGTCGGAAAAACTGCCTACCCCGCCACCTGGAATGGCGGCAAAGCGGATAAAGGGCGGATTGTTTTCACCGGAAACAGCTTCGGCATCGGCACGGTACGTACCCGCAACCAGCCGCTTGATGCCGCCGTTGCGACCGCCCCCCTGGTTCGTGACGCCGCGACATTGTTACTGGATCAGCCGGGAGCAGCAACTTCGGTGGTCAAGCATCACAGTAAAATCACTCGTGAAGCCGAGTTCACCTTCAACGGCGACCAACCGGTTGCCATGCCGATGGGCACCAATCTCTATTATACCGTCCGCGAACTTTCCAGTTACCTGCCGGAAATCTGGGCGTTGCGTTCGCTCGGCAACGAGGTCTACATGAGCGGCAATGCCTTTATCTATTCGGTTGAAAAAAGCGAATTCGGCGGTTCCGGCGGCGGCGATCCGTGGTTGCGGGAACATCTGGTCTCCGATTACGCCCCGGCATGGCGGCAGCCATTGGGCAATAACGAAGTCGACGCCGCCATCGGCACCACCGGACTGTCGCGCTGGGACAATTATTATCTCGAAGGCTTAAACCGGCTGATGCGTGATATTGGCATCGACGGTCTTTATCTGGACGGCATCGCCTACGACTGCCGGATCATGCGTCGGGTCGCCAAAGTCATGGAGCGAAATAATCCGGACTACCGGATCAATGCCCACATCGGCAACACTTACGACTTTATGGATATACGTTCGAGTGGGTTGAATGCCTATATGGAACATCTGCCTTATGTCAAGGATTTGTGGGTCGGCGAATTCTTCGATTATGATCGCAATCCGGACTACTGGCTGGTGGAGATTTCAGGAATTCCGTTCGGCGTTTATTCGGACATGCTTCAATATGAAAACGGCGGCAATGCCTATCGCGGCATGGTTTACGGGATGACCGGCCGAGCCCATCCTTCGGCCCCGGCGATGTACGATTTGTGGGACAGCTTCGGTATTGCCGATGCCCAAATGCTCGGCTATTGGGATAAGCAGTGCCCTATCCGCACTGATAATGGCGAGGTGCTTGCCACGGTTTACCGCAAACCCGGCAAAGTATTGATTGCCGCGGCGCATTGGCCGAAACTCGAACACTCCGGTATCGGGAAACGGGAATTTTCTGTCGTCCTTGAGAAGTCTTGTGGCGAAATCGTGATCGACGGAGAAATCGGTGACTCGGAATGGGCGCATGGCGCACAGAGTACGGGGTTCTCCAAGTTCGGAGATATGCTCAAGCTCGCCCCGGCAGAACAAAGCGTGGTCAAAATCCGTGCCGACCGGGAAAACCTATACGTGGCGCTGACCGCCAACGGGAAGGACGCACTGGCCGCGATCACCAAGCATAACGGGAAAGTATGGCATGACGACTCCTTCGAGTTTTATTTTGGAGAAGGAAAAAATCTCGTGCATTTGATTGTGAATTCGCTCGGGACGACTTGGGCGGAGATCCCGGGCGGAGGTGATTTGCGCGGCCTCAAAATTGCCGGTATTCGGAAAGCCGACCGCTGGACGTGTGAATTTTCGATTCCATGGTCTTCGCTTGGCGTTTCGCAGGTGGAAAAAGGACAGTCATTTACGCTGAACTTTTTCCGCAATCACAAGGTTCCGCGCAATTTTATCTCGATGTGGTCGCCGGTGCAAAAATATAAAGATACCGCCAGTTACGGTATTCTGCGACTGGGTAGTTCGGCAACCGTCGAGGAAACCACTGCATTTGATCTCAACGATCAAATCCGTTTTCGCCTCTGTTTCGATTGGAAGAAGCTCGGACTCGATCCAGAAAAATGTCGGCTGATTCAACCTGGAATCGAAAAATTCCAGCCTGCTGGAGAATACAGGGTTAACGATGCAATTCCGATCCATTTCAAAGAGGGCGCGATCCTGATTCTGGAGGAACGCCCGTGATTGACGTGAACCTGCCGCGATAAAACCTTGCCGACCCGGAATCTTGTGAGAGATCACCGATGATTCCGGCGCCGCTCTCTTTATGACGGGAAGGCGAGCTATTTTATAACACAATGATTGATCCGGAAAGTGAAGAATCAGGAAAAATGCAATTAAGATTTCGCCAAGTCCATCTGGACTTTCATACGTCGGGAGAAATTGACGGTGTCGGCGCTCAATTCGACCCCAAGGAGTTCCAGCAGACGTTGACCGAAGCGGGCGTCGATTCCATCACGTGTTTCTCCGTCTGCCACCATGGTTACAGTTATCATCCGACTCAAATCGGAATGATGCACCCGTCCTTGGAATTCGACCTGTTGCGAGCACAAATCGATGCCGCGCATGAGGTTGGGATTGCGGTCCCGGTGTACATCTCCGCCGGTGGCAATGAAGTTGCCGCGTATCGTCATCCGGAATGGCGGGAAATCACCCCGCCGGAAGTCTCGCCGTGGGGTGTCCGGGACGAACTTCACCCCGGATTCCATAAGTTGTGTTTCAATACAGGCTATCTCGATTATCTCTGTCGCCTCACCGAAGAAACAGTTTCGCGTTTTCCCGATGCGGATGGCATATTTTTCGACATCATTTTACAACGGCAATGCTGCTGCCCTCAATGTGTTGCCGACATGTTGGCCCGCGGCATGAATCCGGAAAATCCGGAAGACCGGAAAGCGTTTTCTCTGGATGTATTGCAGAAATACTATGAAGCAACTACCGCTGCCGCGCGAAAACATAATCCGACCATGCCGGTATTCCATAATTCCGGGCATCTCGCCCTGGATCGGCTTGATCTTTTAAAATATTTCAGCCATCTGGAATTGGAAAGTCTGCCGACGGGCGGCTGGGGGTATGACAATTTCCCGAAAACAGCAGCTTTTGCGCGAAAAACCGGCCTGGAATTTCTGGGAATGACCGGAAAGTTTCATTCCAGCTGGGGTGAATTCGGCGGGTTGAAACATCCGAATGCATTGCGTTATGAGTGTGCGGCCATGATCGCTTCGGGGGCGAAATGCAGTATCGGCGACCAAATGCATCCCTCCGGAAAATTGGACCGGTCCACTTATGAGATAATCGGGCAGGCCTACCGGGAAATAAAGCGCAAGGAAGTGTTTTGCCGCGATGCCGTTAATATTGCCGACATTGCGCTTATTTCCGCGGAAGCCTGCGGCGCGGAATCGCGGGATAGCGACATCGGCGCCAGCAGAATATTACTGGAAGGTCATTTTCTATTTGATGTAATTCATCCGTCAGCAGCTTTTGACGCCTACAAAATGGTCATTTTGCCGGACAGTATTCCCGTTTCCATAGAACTGGCGGAACGCTTGAAAGCATACGTCGCCCGTAACGGCAAACTGCTTGCTTGCGGCGAAAGTCTGAAAGGGCTGCCACTGGATTTCGGAGCAGCCGTCGGATCCAGTTCCGGCTTCTTCCCCACCTATCTGCTTCCCGGACCGGAATTCCGTTCTGATTTTGTCACCACTCCATTCGTGATCTACGGCGCCAACTTGGAATTAACGGTTACCACGGGAATGAGTTTGGGCGAAGTCTACTATCCTTATTTCAACCGGAGCATCGGCCATTTTTGCAGTCATCGCCAGACCCCTAATCGCCCCGAGCCATCGGGATTTTCCGGCGGCGTAATCAGGGATAATGCGGCAGCCATTGCCTATCCGGCATTTACGCTATATCGGCGGGACGGCGCGGTGGTGATGCGACACTTCTTGACGAAAGTCATCGCTCACCTGCTGGGTCCGGACATCACCGTCACAGACAATATGCCCGGTACGGCCCGACTGACAGTGACGGAAGACCGTACCCATCGACGGAAAATCATCCATCTGTTATATGGTCCGGCGGTCAAACGAGGCGAAAATATCGAAATCATTGAGGATCTGCCACTGCTTTGCGACGTAGAAATCTCCTTATTGATTTCCGAACGCATAAAAACGGTAACCTGTGAACCGGAAGGTCGGGCGATTCCGTTCAAGATCACGGGGGGCCGTCTTCATTGTAAGATCGACCGGTTCAGTTGTCACCAGATGGTTGCCGTCCGGTATGAGTAAAAACAAACGACAGCACCAAGCCGATTTGTTATAAGGGCTTGCGTCACAGCTTGTGTCATGGCTGGGCCGGAGGACCGACTGCTTTAAGAAGGCTGTTTCATATGGAATTGTCACAGAAAATCAAGATCGTCGGATTCGGCGATTCGATTACCGAAGCCACCACCAATATGCCGGACGTCAGTCTGCGCTGGCTCAATCGGCTGGAAGTCAAACTCAACGCGCTGGCGCCGGAGCGATGCCGTTTTCAAATTTTTAATGCCGGAGTCGGCGGCAATTCCGCCCGCGAGGCCATGGCCCGCATGGATCGGGACGTTCTGAGTCATGATCCCGACTGGATTCTGCTGGAATTCGGCGGCAACAACAATGATCCTTCCGATCCGGCGCGGGTCGTCCCTCCGGCTGAGTTTCAAACACACCTGGCTCATTTCAGAGAGCGACTACCCGCGAAAACCCGCGTGCTCGTCATTACCTTTCCGCCGGTATTCACGGCATGGCATATTTACTGGAACGATCCCCGCTATCGCGAGTATCTGGAACGAACCGAGGCGGAAATGGGCATTGACCGCTATGTTGAAATTACCCGCCAGTTCGCGGCGGAAAACCATTATCCGCTGTTCGATCTCAATCAGGTGTTGACGAAACTGATCCGTGTTAACGACCATGACCGCTATACGCTGCCCGACGGCGTTCACCTCACGTCCGTGGGAAATGCCGTGCTGGCCGACGGTATATTTCAGTTGTTGCGGTCACAAGTAGTGAGCCAGATAACAAAATAACTCAGAGTGGTTAAACGATGACGACCTCAATACCGGCCTTCTTTAAGGAACTGTAATCCGCGTCCGGCAAAGAAGCGTCAGTGACCAACATTAAAAAAGGGAAGTAAATGCATTGGATTGATTGGACGATTGTTTGTATTCCACTGATCGTGGTACTTGGCATCGGTTTAAAGAGCCGGAAATACATCAAAGGGGTATCGGACTTCCTGACGGCCGGACGTGTTGCCGGACGTTATGTCGTTTGCGTGGCCAGCGGCGAGGCGGGCATGGGGCTCATCAGCCTGGTGGCGATGTACGAGGCCATGTATCATTCCGGCTTTGCCTATGGCTTCTGGAATTCGATAGCCGCCCCCATCGGAATCGTCATGGGATTAACCGGTTACTGCACTTACCGTTTCCGTGAAACCCGGGCAATGACCATGGGGCAATTTCTGGAAATCCGCTATAATCGGCCATTCCGTATTGTGGCTGCCTTTCTTCAATCGATCTCCGGGATCCTCAACTACAGCTTGTTCCCGGCGGTGGGAGCCCGATTCCTGGTATATTTCTGCGATCTTCCTCTTCAGACTGACATTTTCGGCATGATCTTCCCAACTTTTGGTCTGGTTATGGCGCTGTTGCTGGGTCTGGCTGTTTGGATCGTCTGCATGGGCGGCCAGATCACGCTTATGGTGACTGACTGCGTTCAGGGGCTTTTGAGTTACCCCATGTATGCCATTATCGTCGGCTATATCATTTGGCGTTTTTCCTGGTTCCATGATCTGGCACCGACCCTGCTGGATCGCCCCGCCGGGGAAAGCATGCTTAATCCATTTGACATAAACAATCTACGCGATTTCAACCTCTTTTTCGTCGCCGTCGGTATTTTCGGCGGTATTATCGGCCGCATGAGCTGGTCGGGCACCCAGGGCTACAATGCCGCGGCCAAGGATGCGCATGAGCAAAAAATGGGGGGAATTCTGGGCACCTGGCGAGCCGGTTTTTCCAGTATGATGTTTATCCTACTGGCCGTGGTCGCCTATACTTTTCTTAACAGTCCGGCCTTTGTAACCGGCAACGTCGGATCGGCGGCCTGCCGCAATGCTTTGGCGCAAAAGGCATTTGATGATGTTGCCTCAGACCGCACATTTGACCCGATGCGTGAGGAGTACCGCCATTATCTGGCAACCGGCAAAATAACGCCTGCTCTGCAGAATAGCCTGAATTCCGTCCGCAAACCATCCATTAATACGAGTTCCCCTGCGACGGCAGAATCCGTTGATAAAGAGCCCATGTTGACCATCGGTAGCGACGCGATCCGCTCGATATCTCCACAAAAAGCTCAGGTCTTCGGAACTATTTTCGGACAGATGCGGGTGCCGATGGCCCTGAAATACATTTTGCCCATCGGTATGGTCGGGATATTCTGTGCGATTGGAATCTTTCTGATGGTATCGACAGATACCTCCTATCTGCACAGTTGGGGCAGTATCCTGGTGCAAGATATTATTCTGCCATTGCACGGCAAACCCGTCACCCCGGTTCAACAGATACGGCTTCTGCGCATTATGATCGCTTCCGTTGCGGCTTTCGCATTTTGCTTCAGCATGTTCTTCGGGCAAGTGGATTATATCCTGATGTTTTTTGCCATTACCGGGGCCATCTGGACCGGCGGCGCCGGCATCGTCATTATCGGCGGACTTTACTGGAAACGCGGGACAACAGCCGGAGCCTTTTGCGCCCTGATCATCGGTTCCGGAATTGCCACCTGCGGAGCCGTCTGCCAGAGCATCTGGGCCGGAACCATATATCCGATGCTGGAACGCAATGGCTGGCTGGAAGGCTTCACCGGGGTTGTCGAAACGGCATCCTATCCCTTTGAACCCTACATCCTGTGGAGAGTGATCCCTACAAAATTTCCGATCAATTCACAGGAAATTGCCCTTGCAAGCATGCTCTTCTCGATTACCATCTATGTGGTTGTTTCGCTGCTGTCCCGTCGCGAAGTGTTCAATATAGAACGCATGCTGCATCGCGGCAAATACCAGCGCGAAGGCAAGAAGATTGAGCATGGCATCAAAAATGTTCGCGATTTTTTCAGGAAACTCATCGGCATCAACGATGAATACACCCGCGGCGACAAGATCATTACATGGTCGGTCTTCATCTGGTCGTTCTGTTGGAGTTTCTGCTGCACATTTTTAGGGGTTATCATTTGGAATGCCTTCAGCCCCTGGCCGATGCACTGGTGGGTAAAGTGGTTTTTCTTCAATCAGTTTATACTTAGCGGCGTGGTCGCCGTGGTTTCGACGCTCTGGTTCAGCTGGGGCGGCACCTGGGACTTGATCCGCATGTTCCGGGCCCTGGACCAAAAACAGGTCAACGTCTTGGATGACGGTCGTGTTATGGACAATGTATCCGCCGATGATGTCGAACTGGTTGAAAAGATAGACCATATTCATATTAAAGACAAATGACCATGATCGATTGGCTGTTGCCAGTTATGATATAACGCGAAATTTGCAAAAGTCACAGTATGAATAAAGTCCGTTTTTTGCCGATTATGACCGCAGACGGTCAGGAGATGACGACAGCAAAACGATTCAAGCTCATGCATTACATTTATGTTGCCTGCATGTTCTATGGAATCGGCGAAATCATGTTCACCAACAGCTTCATGCTGCTTTATCTGGCCCGCCTGGGAGTACCTGATGACCGAATTCTTCTTTATCTGGCGCTGCCGATTTTTGTCAGCATCTTCACGTTGATCCCGTTTGCCCAGTGGACCGAGCGGATAGGCAAGATTTCCGCCGGCGTCATTGGCCTCTCGCTGTCCACCGTCGCGATGGTTCTCCTGGTCGGTGTCGGGTGGGTATCGACCCCGTTCATGGAGCCGCTGATTTTCCTTTCCATGTGTCTTTACGGCATCGGCTACGGAATGTATGTCGACAGTTGGTTCCCAATGCTGTCCACCATTGTTCCGGCCGAATATCGCGGCCGCTTTTTGGGCAACAACCGGCTGATCTACCAAACTGCGGTCATCGCCATAACTTTCGCCATCACATGGCTGCTCGCGTATCATTCGTCGCGGCTGGTATTCCAGTGCTGCCTGGGCTTCATCGTACTGTTACGCATCGTCGGAACCGTCATGTATGCTGCGCTTCCCGACCTTGACCGCCATTTGCCGGAAACCCGGATGATCGACACACTGCGGGCGGTCATCCGGACACCTGGCTACCTGGCGTTTTGCGCCTACATTTTTCTGCTTTCGCTCTTTACCGGAGCCTGTCCCGCGATTTTGGGGCTGCTGGCCAAGGATACCCTGAAAATGAGTTCCGATCAGGTCATGATGATCGGCAATCTGACCACCATTGGTGCACTGTCGGGCTTTTTCCTTGCCGGCCGACTGGTTGATCGAATCGGGACCAAATACGTTTTTATGAGCTGCCATTTCGCCTTTGCGTTATTGCTGTTTTCGTTTCTTTTCCGCGATTTCGTTGCCCTGCCGTTGCTGTTTTTCATCGGGATTCCAGCTCTGCTGTTCGGTCTGGTCCAGGCTGTTTCCGGAGTCGCAATCAGTTCGGAAATGCTGGCGGTCATGCCGCACGACCACAAGGTCATGGGCACCGCGCTCAATCTGGCGCTGATGTACATGGGCATTTCGATGTCCGGCATTTTCTCATCGCAGATGCTAAAACTCGGCATACTCAGTCCAGTCTGGAAATTCGGTTCCGCCGCGATGGGTCCTTACGACGCCTTGCTGCTGATCTGCAGCGTCATGATCGGTCTGCTGGTTGTCACCCTGGGATTGATCCCGTCGGTACTGACGACAACCCGTACAGGCCGAGTCGAGTCTAAGGGGGTTGTGAAGAAATAAGTGGTACTTTATGCAGAGGGTATCGGGAAGAGATTTCGGTTTTGCCGGTGAGGAGCGGAAAAGAAAAGAGCCAGTTGTTTGGACTGGCATATCAACGAAAAATGGTGGCGGATTCCGACGAAAACTCAAACGGTATCTCCAAACTCAAAATGAGTCTGCTGAAGGATATTCCGGTTAGCGCGGCGTCACGGCAGCAGCTGAAAGTCAAAATGAATTTATGCATTCCTCGTGGTTGAAATAACTGGGATATTACGTATCAATGATCAACCTGCAATCTTCTCCGCCTGCGCACTCCGCAACTTATTTGATATACGGTGCAATCGCCTTCGCCCAGATTTTATAACCGGCCCGGTTGATGTGGCAGAGGTCCGGCTGATAAAAACGCGGAACGGGATTGCCCTCCGCATTGCCGAGTTCCGTCGTCAGGTCGATCCGCTTCACAAACGGCAAGGCCCCGACGTTTGCACGCAAAATCCGGTTCGTTTCGGAAATCTCGTGGAGTTTGCCGCCGCGCGGAAAGAGCGCCATCACCAAAATAAGCGCAGCCGGGGATTTCTCATGAAGTGCCAGAAGAACCTGGAGGATTCCGGTCGCGGTATCCTCCGGCGTATCTCCGCTGTATCGTTCCGTGATCGAGAATTGATTTGTCCCGATATGGACGACCAGCAGTTCCGGATTCTGTCCTTCCAGTTCCCCGTTTTCGATGCGCCAGAGGACATTCTGAGTACGATCGAAACCGTAACCGAGATTCCATACCGGCAGGGTTCCATAAAGTTCCGCCCAGAGTCCGGCACCGTAATCCGGCCCCGATTCATCGGTCCAGAAATGGGTGATCGAATCGCCGAAAAACACAACCTTTGATTGATGCGTCTTCCCGTATGCGAGTTTGTCTTCATGGCGTTTCCACCAGTCATAGCAGTCGTCTTCGATTTTTGAAACCGGAATGCAGGT
>Ga0209800_10002354_pt1 | contig 16884 bp, 14 predicted proteins | sample Higcelweek8metaG_FD_187174 | JGI IMG/M metagenome (GOLD analysis project Ga0209800, IMG submission 187174) | Freshwater pond sediment microbial communities from the University of Edinburgh, under environmental carbon perturbations - High... | ecosystem: Environmental > Aquatic > Freshwater >...
GCCATGACCCAGAACACGCTCGACACGGCCACCTTCGCGGGCGGCTGCTTCTGGTGCGTTGAATCGGACTTCATCCACATCCCAGGCGTGGTGCAGGTGACCTCCGGCTTTGCCGGGGGCAAGGAGAAGAACCCCAGCTACGAGCAGGTCTCCGCCGGGCAGACCGGCCACCTGGAGGCCGTGCAGCTGCGCTATGACCCGGCCAAGGTCAGCTACCGGCTGCTGCTGGAGTGGTTCTGGCGGCACCACGACGCCACCGACGACGGCGGCCAGTTCTGCGACCGGGGCAACCAGTACCGCCCGGCCATCTTCACGCACACGCCCGAGCAAAAGCGCGAGGCCGAGGAATCCCGAAAGCGCCTGGTGGACTCCCGCGCCTTGAAGAGCCCGGTGGTCACGCCCATCCTCGACTACACGACCTTCTACCCGGCCGAGGACTACCACCAGCGCTACTTCGAGAAGAACCCGCTGCGCTACAAGTACTACCGCTACAGCTGCGGCCGCGACAAGACCCTCCGCGCCCTGTGGGGGCCGGAGGCCGACAAGCCCTTCTCGGCCTACGCGGCCGAGGCCGCCACGGGCTGGCGCAAGCCCAGCCGGGACCTGCTCAAGGCCCGGCTGACCCCCCTGCAGTTCAAGGTCACCCAGGAGGACGGCACCGAGCCGCCCTTCAAGAACGAGTACGACGACAACAAGCGCGAGGGCATCTACGTGGACATCGTGTCCGGCGAGGTGCTGTTCAGCTCCAAGGACAAGTTCGACTCCGGCACGGGCTGGCCGAGCTTCACCAAGCCGCTTGAGCCCGGCAACATCGTGGAGCGCCCGGACAACACGCTCTTCACCACGCGCACCGAGGTCCGCAGCAGGCTGGCCGACAGCCACCTGGGCCACGTGTTCCCGGACGGCCCCAAGCCCACGGGCCTGCGCTACTGCATGAACTCGGCGGCCTTGCGCTTCGTGCCCAAGGGAAATTTGGAGAAGGACGGCTACGGCAAGTACGCGGCCCTGTTCAAGTAGGCGGCTCGGCTCGACAGAACAGCACAAGACGGAGGTCTTCGTGACGATTGACAGCAAGGTTCAGCATGTCCTCTCCCGCGCGCTCGACACGGGCAAGGCCAGTCGGGAGGACATCCTCGCCCTGCTCTCCGTCCCCGCCGATTCCCCGGAGAGCTACGCGCTCATGGCTGCGGCGAAACAGCTCTCCGGGCAGTCCTGCTCCGGCCAGGCGGAGATCCACGCCCAGTTCGCGCTCAACCTTGCGCCCTGCCCCATGAACTGCATGTACTGCTCCTTTGCGTCCGCCAACAAGATCTTCACGGAGAGCGCCAAGCTCACGCCCGAGGAGGCCGTGGCCTCGGCGCTGCTCCTGGAGCGGGCAGGCGCCAACGCCGTGTATATGATGACCACCGCCGACTACCCCTTTGGTGAACTTCTGGAGATGGGCCGGGAGGTGAAAAAAAACCTTTCCCCAACAATGCCGATGATCGCCAACACCGGGGACAAGACCCCGGGCGAGGCGGTCAAGCTCAAGGACGCCGGGTTTGACGGCGTGTACCATGCGCTGCGCCTGGGCGAGGGCAACGTGACCCGCATCGCCCCGGAGAAGCGCCTGAAGAGCATGCGCGCCTTCCAGGACGCCGGGCTGGTGCTGGGAACCTGCGTCGAACCCGTCGGCCCGGAGCACTCGAACGAGGAGCTGGCGGACATGATCCTCCTCACGGCCTCCCTTGCGCCGGCCTTCAGCGGGGCCGCCAGGCGCATCTCCATCCCCGGCACGGAGCTGGCGGAGAAGCATGGCATGATCACGGAGCTGCGCATGGCCCAGATCGTCGCGGTGACGCGGCTGGCCACGCCGCTCCCGGTGCGCGGCAACTGCACGCACGAGCCGTGCGTCGTGGGCGCGGCCGCCGGAGCGAACCTCTTCTGGGCGGAGATCGGCGCCAACCCGCGCGACACCAGGGAAAAAACAGAGGAAGGACGGGGCTTCACCGTCGAGAAGTGCAGGCAGCTGTTCTGGGAGGCGGAGCTGGGTGTCCTGTCCGGCCCGTCCGTGTACTTCCAGGCCTGAGGCTTCCGCAAAACCCGGCCGCTGGGCAGGGGTGCAAGGGGACAGGCCCTGAGCGCTCCCCTTGAGCCTCCCCCTGCCCCAGCTCCTAGTCCGGCGCCACCGGCGTGCAGGCCCGGCCCTTGAGCCCGAACACGTAGTGCAGGGCCTTCTGGACCGTGGGCGAGAAGAGCCTTTCGCCCACCACGCGCCCGGCCACGGCCTTGGCCGACTCCGCCCGCGTGGGGTACGGGTGGACGATGCCCGCCAGGGTGGTCAGCGAGATTTTGCCACCAAAAATTGCGGCCCACTCGCCCAGGAGTTCGCCCGCGCCCGCGCCCACGATCTGCACGCCCAGGGGCTTGCCGCCGGAATCCAGCAGCAGCTTGAGCCTGCCCCCAGTCTCGGCCTCGGCCCGGGCCTTGTCGTTGTCCGCAAAGCGCTCCGTGACCACGCGATACTCCAGGCCGCGCTTCTGGGCCATGGCCTCGTTCAAGCCGATGTGCGCCAGGCCCGGCTCGGTGTACGTGCACCAGGGCAGCCACGTGTAGTCCGCCTTGCGCGGCAGCCGGAAGATGGCGTTCGCCACCACGATGCCCGCCTCGTATCCGGCCGCGTGGGTGAACTGGTACGCGCCGGTGACATCGCCGCAGGCAAAGATGTGCTTCTGGCTGGTGCGCATCCGCGCGTCCACCGCGATGCCCTTGGGGCTGTAGTCCACCCCGGCCGCCTCCAGCCCCAGGCCATCCACATTGGGCGTGCGGCCCAGGGCCACCAGCAGGGCGTCGCCGGAAACACTGCGGGGCTGGCCGTCCTGTTCGAAGCTGACGATCTTTTGTCCGCCCGCCCCCTGGCCGTCCCCCCGGACACCCGTGAGGCCCGCGCCCAGGTGGAAGCGCAGGCCCTCGGCCTCAAGGGCCTGCTGGACCTCGGCGGCCATGTCCGCGTCGTCGCGGGTCAGGATGCGCGCCGAGCGCTGGATCACGTCCACCTCGGACCCGAGCCTGCGGAAGGCCTGGGCCAGCTCCACGGCGATGGGCCCGCCGCCCAGCACCACCAGCCGCTGCGGCAGGCGGTCCAGGGAGAAGATCTCGCGGTTGGTCAGGTGCGGGGTCTCGGCCAGGCCGGGGATGGCCGGAAGCTGCGCACGCGAGCCCGTGGCGATGACCCACTTGGCCGCGCTCACGCGCCTGCTCCCTGTCCCGCCCTCCAGCACGGCCTCGTGCTCGCTGACGAAGCGCGCCGCGCCGAAGCGCACCTCGGCCCCCAGGCCGCAGAAGCGCTCAATGGAGTCGTGCCCCCGGATGTCCATGATGACACTCTGGATGCGCGCCCGCACTGCGGCGAAGTCCACGGGCGGCAGGTCCACCCTGGGCAGGCCGTAGCGTTCGGCATTGGCCATGAGGTGGCGCGCATGGGCCGTTGCGATGAGGGTCTTGCTGGGCACGCAGCCGTAGAACAGGCAGTCCCCGCCGAGGTGCGCCTCGCGCTCGATGAGCAGGGTGCGCGCGCCCAGCTGGGCCGCGCCTGCGGCCACGGACAGGCCGCCCGCGCCGCCGCCGATGATCGCGATGTCATAGTCGTATGCCGCCATGGAGGCCTCCTTTGGGGGCGGGGAATCAGGCCCGTGTGTTTGCGTTTCCGGCGCGCAGCCGGGCCACCAGCTTGCGCGCGGCCAGGGGGAACAGCCCCAGCAGGGCGAAGGCCGTGAGCAGGCCCGGCGAGAGCACGTCAGACGGGGACTCCACCAGGGCGATGCGCGTGCCCGCGTAGACGAAGACCATGGACGCCGGGAGCATGCCCGCCTGCGAGACCCAGGCGAAGGTGCGCACCGGCATGGGCGTGAGCCCCATGAGCAGGTTGATGGCCCAGAACGGCAGGGCCGGAATCAGGCGCATGGTGAACAGGTAGAACGCGCCCTCGCGCTCGATGCCCGCGTTGACCGCCGCCAGCCGGGAGCCGAAGCGGGCCTGGACCCAGTCGCGCAGGATGTAGCGCGCCGAAAGGCAGGAGAGCGCCGCGCCGCAGGTGCTGGCGAAGGAGGCCAGCACAACTCCCTCCACAAAGCCGAACAGGGCGCCGCCCGCGATGGTCATGACCGCCGCGCCGGGCAGGCCCAGGCCGGTGACGGCCACGTACCCCGCGAAGAACCCCGCGCCCGAGGCCCAGGGCCGCGCGTCGGTCCACTGGCGCAGCCCGCCCAGGGAGGCCTTGAGCGCGGCCAGGGTCAGGCGCTCATGCAGGCCCAGGCCGAAAAAGGCCGCAGCAGCCAGGAGGATGCAGGCGGCCAGGGCGAACTTGAGGGCCTTGCCGCCCTGCCGGGGTGCGGTCGAAACAGTCGTCATCTGACAGGCCTACCCCATTCCCGTTTCAGCCGCAACGCGTCCAAGCCTTTTGTTTCGCCCACGCACCTGCTAGGGTCCAGGCATGGATCAGCCCCGCCCTCGCACCACGCCTCCCTTCGCCCTCTCCGTGATCATTCCCGTGTACCGGGAGGAGGCGCGCATCAACGCCCTGCTCGCGCACCTGGCGAAGATCCCGCCCCCTGGCGGCCCGGAGACCGGTGGCGAAAGGGGCGGCGTGGAGATCATCGTGGTGGACGGCGACCCTGAGCGGCACACCCTGGCCGCGATGTCCCAGGACGCTCCCGGCCAAGCGCCCGTCAAGCTGCCCTCGGACAAGGGCCGCGCGCGCCAGATGAACGCCGGGGCAGCCGCAGCGCACGGCGACGCCCTGCTCTTCCTGCACGCGGACACACGCCTGCCGCCCGACGCCTTTGCGCGCATCGAGCACGCGCTCTATTCCAAGCCCGGCGAGGCGGAAATCCACGGCGGGGCCTTTGCCCTGCGCATCACCCCCGACCACGGCGGCCCGCCCGGCCCCGGCCTGCGCGGCATCGCCTGGGCGGCCTGCCTGCGCGCCCGGCTCACCCGCGCGCCCTTCGGCGACCAGGGCATCTTCCTGCGCCGGAGCGCCTTCGAGGCTCTGGGCGGCTTTGCCGACATTCCGCTCATGGAGGACCTGGAATTCATGACGCGCCTGCGTCGCCGGGGCCTGCCCATAACCATTCTAAGTGCCAGGGTGGACACCTCGGCCCGGCGCTGGGAGGCCGAGGGCCTGCTGCGCTGCACCGGGCGCAATGTGCTGCTGCGCGCGTGCTACCACCTGGGCGTGAGCCCGCAGCGCCTGGCGAGGTTCTACCCATGAAGCGTGTGCTGGTGTTCCTCAAGTTCCCCGAGCCCGGCGAGGTCAAGACCCGGCTGGCGACGGCGGTTGGCCCGGCGGCGGCGGCGCGGCTGGCCCGGCGCTTCGCGGAGCAGACCCTGGCCGCTGCGGCCGGGCTTGGCCTGCCCGTCACCGTGTGCTTTGCCCCGGCCCGGCGCGGGCCGGAGTTCTCCGCCTGGCTGGGCACCGGCTACGACTACGCGCCCCAGCGCGGGGCAGACCTGGGCATGCGCATGCGCCACGCCTTTGCCGACGCCTTTGCCCGGGGCGCGGAGCGGGCCGTGCTGGTGGGCACCGACGCCCCGGACCGGCCCATGGAATTTCTGGAGGAGGCGCTGGCGCGGCTGGACGAGCATGACGTGGTCCTGGGCCCGGCCCTGGACGGCGGCTATCACCTCATCGCCATGCGGCGCGGGAGCTTCGCGCCCGAGGCCTTCGGCTCCGGGGAGCCGGGCGGCATCGCCTGGGGCACGTCCAAGGTGCTGGCCCAGACGCTGGACGCCCTGCGCGCGGTGGGCCGCACGGCGTACATGCTGCCGCCCTGGCGCGACATCGACGACCGCGCGGGCCTGGACGACTACCTGGAGACCCACCCCGAGGCCGCCCGGCTCCTTCATGCCGAGGCCGCTGACGACGACAAATCCGAGGACAAAAACAACGTCGAAACCGACGACAAATCCAACGACGGATTCAACGACAAGCTCGACGCCGAGCCGGAGAAACTCGACAAGAAATCCGGCGGCATGGAGTTGAACTCACGCGGCAACGCCAACGACGGATTCGACGATAAAATCGGCGACGAAACAGGCGGCAAGCCCGGCGTGGAAACGGACGGAGGCGCGGCATGAGCAAGGAGGCCCTGCTCCGGCTGACGGTCTTTCTGTGCGCGGTGCTGGCCCTGGCGCTCTGGGAGGTTTTGTCCCCGCGTCTGCCGCGCCCGGCCGAGCGGAAACTGCGCTGGCCCGGCAACCTGGGGCTGGTGGTGGTGTCCACCCTCTGCATCCGGCTGCTGTTCCCGGTCCTGCCCGTGGGCCTGGCCGCCCTGGCCCAGGCCAGGGGCTGGGGGCTCATGAACGCCCTGGCAATGCCGCCGTGGGCCGCCGGGCTCTGCGCCATCCTGCTGCTGGACTGCGCCATCTACTGGCAGCACGTGGCCTCGCACCGCTGGCGCTGGTTCTGGCGCCTGCACCGGGTGCACCACGCGGACACGGTGCTCGACCTGACCACGGCCGTGCGCTTCCACCCGCTGGAAATGCTCCTGTCCCTGGCCTACAAGCTGGCGCTGGTGATCGTCCTCGGCCCCCCGGCCTGGGCCGTGCTGGCGTTTGAGATCCTGCTCAACGCCCTGCCGCTCTTCAACCACGCCAACGTGCGCCTGCCGCTGCCCCTGGACCGGGCGCTGCGCCGGGTCGTGGTGACCCCGGACATGCACCGCGTGCACCACAGCACGGACCCGCGCGAGGCGGGCGCCAACTTCGGGTTCTGCTTTCCCTGGTGGGACCGGCTCTTCGCCAGCTACCAGGACCAGCCCGCCCTGGGCCACCAGGGCATGGCCATCGGCCTGAACATCTTCCGCGACCGCGCCTGGGCCGGGCTGTGGGGGCTGTTGCGCATGCCCTTCGTGTAGCGCCTGGGGCCACCCGCAGCCCTACTCGGCCCCTACTCCGGAATCTGGCCGTCCACGCCCTTGACGAACCAGAGCATGGACAGAAGCTCCCGGTCCGTGGCCTTGCCGCCCTGCCGCACGCGCAGGGTTCCGGCCTGGTCGACAATTGGCCCGCTGAAGCTCATGTCCTCGCCCCTGGCCATCCTGGCCTTGAGCGCCAGGACCTTTCGGGCCACGGTCTTGGGCACGGCCTTGCCAAAGGGCGCCAGGCCCACGCCGCCGCCCTCGAAGCCCACGAACAGCTGGTCGTTTTTCCAGGTCCCGGCCAGAATCCGCTGCACGGTGTCCACATACAGCGGCCCCCACTGGAGAGTGGTGGAGGTGAGCGCGCAGGCCGCGCCATATTTGGCGGAGTCCGTGCCGTAGCCGATGGCGGGCACGCCCCTGGCGCAGGCGGCCCGGGAGGACTCCGAGGTGTCGGCCATCTGGCGGATGAGGTCGTGCTTCTTGTCGGCCAACTCCTCGGCCTGGGCGGTCTCGTGCACGGCGTCGCGCCAGGACTTGAGCCAGACCACGGTGTTGACCTTGTCGGCGTTATAGGGGGTTTTTGATTCCTTCAGCCCGCGCAGAAGGCCCAGGGTGAAGGCGTCGATGCCGCGCACCACCTCGGGAATGGGCTGGGTGGCCACGGTGCCGACGTTTTTGTACCCCAGGAGCCCGGAGAGATAGCCCGCCAGGTACTCGCCCTGCTCGATGCGCACCATGTAGGTGCCCAGGTTGGGCCGGGTCTTGTAGCCGGAGCAGTGCATGAACAGGACCTTGGGGAACTCGCCCGCCACGGTGTGCATGGCGTCCATGTAGGTGAAGGTGGTGCCGAAGATCACGTCGTAGCCCTGGCGCGCATAGTCGCGGAACACGCGCTCGGCCTCGTCCGGGGTGTGCACATTCTCGGTGTAGGCCACCTCCACCCGGTCGCCCAGGCTCTTTTTCAGGTACTCAATGCCGTCGTAATGGGAGGTGGACCAGCCCTGGTCGTGGATGGTCTCCAGCAGCACGAAGGCGGCGCGGACCTTTTTCGTCTCGGCCGGGCTCCGGGCACGACCTGCGGCCTGGGCCGGGAGCGCAAGAGCGAAGACAAGGCACAGGGCCAGCAGCGCGGCGCAAGGTTTCCTGAATGGCACGGGGCTCCTCCTGCAAAGGGTGGCGAGGGTTGGCGGCATGAGTCGGCGGCAGGTTGCGGAGAGGGTCCGAGGCCGACAGTCAACGCGTGTCGCGCCTCTGTAGCGCATCTGGCGGGCCCGGGACAAGGCCTTCCTGCGGCCCGGCCCGCAAGCGCCAGTCCCCAACGCCAGCCCGCAACCGGCTGCGCAAGGCGGGCGCGCTCCGCCAAGCCGGTTGACCCTGCGTCCCCTGACACGATATTGCAGGTTTACGTGTTGCAGAACCGGGCCAGACCGGAGGCGGACAACACAAACCGGCACCCCCACGCGGTGCGCGCGAGGCAACTCATGAACATCGGCCCTTACACCTTCGAGGAGTTCAAAGAAAAGGCTGCGGCCTTCCACGGCTACCCGGCCCCCGGCCTGCTCATCGGCGGGTACATGGTGGAGCTGGCGCGCCGGGGCCTGCCCGAGGGCACGCTTTTCGAGGCCGTGGTGGAGACGCCCAAATGCCTGCCCGACGCCGTGCAGATCCTGACCCCCTGCACCGTGGGCAACGGCTGGGTGCGCGTGCTGAACCTGGGCCGCTACGCCGTGGCCCTGTACGACAAGTTCACGGGCGCGGGCTTCCGGGTCTGGATCGACGTGGACAAGATGGCCCCTTACGGCGAGATCAGCTCCTGGTTCCTCAAGCTCAAGGCCAAGGCCGACCAGGACACGGACCGCCTCTTCGCCGAGATCAAGGCCGCGGGCGAGACCATCTGCTCCATCGCGCCCATCCAGATGACCGACCACGCGCGCAAGCACAAGGGCATGGGCCGCGTGGCCCTGTGCCCCATCTGCGCCGAGCCCTACCCCGCGCCGGACGGGGCCATCTGCCGGGGCTGCCAGGGCGAGGCCCCGTACCTTTGCGCGCCCGTGGCCACTCCCTTCGACGACAATGACCCGCGCCTCACTGCCGTGCCTGTGGAGAACGCCGTGGGCCGCCGCGCCCTGCACGACATGACGCGCATCGTGCCCGGCGAGAGCAAAGGGGTGGAGTTCCAGGCCGGGCAGACCCTGACCGGCGGCGACGTCTGCCGGTTGCAGCAGATGGGCCGCGCCCACATCTATCTTGAGCAGGACACGCCAAGCGGCTTTGTGCACGAAAACGAGGCCGCACTGGCCTTTGCCAGGCTCATGGCGGGCGAGAACGTGGTCTTTGACGAGAACCCGCGCGAGGGCAAGATCAACTTCAGCGCCGCCGTCACCGGGGTGTTCGAGGTGGACCGGGAGCGCCTGGAGGCCTTCAACCTGGTGCCGGACGTCATGGCCGCCTGCCGCCACCATGGCGTGCTGGCCGAGGAAGGCAAGGGCCTGGCCGGGGCGCGGGCCATCCCGCTTTACCTCTCGGCGGAGAACTTCCGCAAGGCCCAGGCCGTGCTGGCGAGAGGCCCGCTGTTCCGCGTGCTCCCGCTGCGGGCCATGCGCGTGGGCGTGCTGGTCACCGGCAGCGAGGTCTTCCAGGGGCTCATCGAGGACAGGTTCGCGCCCGTCATCCGCGAGAAGGTGGAGAGATTGGGCTCCGAGGTGGTGGCCGAGACCGTCGCGCCCGACGACTCCGCGCAGATCGCGGCGGCCGTGGGCGAGCTGCTGGCCCAGGGTGCGGACCTCATCATCACCACGGCCGGGCTCTCCGTGGACCCGGACGACGTGACCCGCAAGGGGCTTTTGGCCGCAGGGCTGACAGACATGCTCTACGGCGCGCCCATCCTGCCCGGAGCCATGACGCTGCTCGGCAAAATCGCCACACCCGCAGGGGTGGCCAGGGTCATGGGCGTGCCCGCCTGCGCCCTGTTCCACAAGGCCACGAGCCTGGACATCCTGCTGCCGCGCGTGCTGGCCGGGGTGGAGTTCACGCGCCACGACCTGGCGCGGATGGCCGAGGGCGGCTTCTGCCTGAACTGCCGCACCTGCGTGTTCCCCAAGTGCGCCTTCGGCAAGTAGCGCGGGCGCAAGGAGCAGGCGGCGACAAGCCTGCTGGCCGCGCCCGTTTTTTCGGCGACGGCGCGGCTTGAAAGACTGCGGCGCGGACTGGCGGGAGAGGGCTTGAGGAGCCGCAGGACCGGTAGCCGACAGGCGTGTGGGCTCAAGCTCTGGCCGCAGCCAGGGTTCGGCCGGGTGGAAGAGGTTCAGGCTTGATGCGCTGAACCGCGACCGAAGCACACCTCTTGGACCGCGTTGCGGCCTCCGCCCCTGCCTAACCGCCCCTGCTAGCTGTCGATGTCGCGGCCCAGGTAGGCGTGCTGCACGTCGCGGTTGGCGAGCAGGTCGCGGCTTGCGCCCGTGAGCGTCACGCGGCCGGTCTCCAGCACGTAGCCCCGGTCCGCGATCTTGAGCGCGCGCCGGGCGTTCTGCTCCACCAGGAGCACGGTGAGCCCGAGCTGATCGCGCAGGGTCACGATGTGCCGGAAGATCTCGCGCGTCACAAGCGGGGCCAGGCCCATGCCCGGCTCGTCGAGCAGCAGCAGCCGGGGCCGGGCCATGAGCGCGCGGCCGATGGCCAGCATCTGCTGCTCCCCGCCGGAGAGCGTGCCAGCGGCCTGCTTGCGCCGCTCACGCAACACCGGGAACATGGTCAGAATCCGCTCCAGGTCCTCCGCCGCCTGCTCGCGCACTTCCCCGCGCGAACCGGGCCCGCTGCGGCCGTACGCGCCCAGGCGCAGGTTGTCGGCCACGGAAAGCGGGCTGAACACGAGCCGCCCCTCAGGCACGTGGGAGCAGCCCTCCTGCACGATCTTCTCCGGCGCGCGGCGCGAGATGTCCTCGCCCGCGAAGCTGATCGTGCCGCTGCTTGCGCGGATGAGCCCGGAGATGGTGCACAGAAGCGTGGTCTTGCCCGCGCCGTTGCCGCCGATGAGCGAGACGATCTCCCCTGGCCGCACGTCCAGGCTCACGTTGCGCAGGGCGTGGATCTTGCCGTAGAACACGTCCAGGTTGGATATTTCGAGCAGTGGCGCGTTCATGTTTATCCCTGCTTCTCGGGCCTGTTTCCAAATGATGGATTTTGTTCCCCTGGCGAGGAAAGAGGCGATTTGGGGCCAGGGAGAGTACTCCTGCGGTACAGCCCTGGCGCCAAATCGACTCATGACGACGTCCAGGGGGCAAAAGACGCTTTTCGAAACAGGCCCTAGTCCTCGTCGTCGCCCAGATAGGCGGCGATGACTTCCGGGTCGCGCTGGACCTGGGCCGGGGTGCCCCGGCTGATGACCTGGCCGAAGCAGAGCACCACGACCTGGTCGCTGATGCGCATGACCAGGTCCATGTCGTGCTCCACCAGCACGATGCCCAGGCGGAAATGTTCGCGCACGGCCAGGATCAGGTCGGCCAGGACCTGGGTCTCGCTCATGTTCAGCCCGGCGGCGGGTTCGTCGAGCAGGAGCAGCCGGGGCCGCGCGCCCAGGGCCCGGGCCAGCTCCAGCAGCCGCTGCTTGCCAAAGGGCAGGTCGCGGGCCTGGTACTTGGCCAGCTCGAACAGGCCCACGAAGTCGAGCACCTCCAGGGCCTCGTTCAAGATGGTCTTCTCCATGGCCCGGGAGGCGCGGGTGCGCAGCAGGCTGGCCCAGGCCGGAACGCGCAGGCGCGCGTGGCAGCCGGTCATGACGTTCTCCAGCACCGTCATGTTGGAGAAGATCTCCAGGTTCTGGAAGGTGCGCACCAGGCCCAGGCGGCTGCGCTCGTGGGGCGGGGCCTGGGTGATGTCGTCCGCGCCCAGGCGGAAGACGCCGCGCTGGGCCTGGACCATGCCGGAAATGGCGTTGATCAGCGTGGTCTTGCCTGCGCCGTTGGGGCCGATGACGGCCGTGATCTCGCCCTGTGCGGCGCTCAATTCCACGCCGGAGAGGGCCTGCAGGCCGCCGAAGCGCACGCCCACATCACGGCAGGAAAGCAGGGGCTCAGCCATTGCCGCCCTCCCCCGCCTCGGCGTCGGCCTCGTCCTTTGCCGCGCGCACGACCATCTTCTTCCACAAAAGCCTGCCCAGGCGGCGCGAGCCCCCGGCCAGGCCGTCGGGCAGGTACATCATGCACAGGATCAGGATGGCCCCGAAGAGCAGGATCTCGACGTTCTCAAAGGCGCGCAGGAACTCCGGCAGCACGGTGAGGAAGAACGCCCCCGCGATGGTGCCCGGAACGCTGGTCATGCCGCCCAGCACGACCATGACGATGAGCTGCACCGAGAACAGGAAGCCGAAGGAGGCCGGGGCGATGAAGGTCAGGTAGTGGGCGTAGAGCACCCCGGCCAGCCCGGCGAAGGCCGCCGAGACCACGAAGATGAACAGCTTGTAGCGGGCGATGTCGATGCCCATGGCCTGAGCCGCCTTCTCCGAGGTGTGCAGGGCGCGCAGGGCGCGGCCCACGCGCGAGTGCAGGATGTTGAAGGACAGCCAGACCACCAGCCCCAGCACCGCGAGGATGAGGTAGTACACCGAGAGGTCGCTGGAAAACTCCACCCCGAACAGGGACAGGCGCGGGATGCCCGTGAATCCGGACGGTCCGCCCGTGACCTCCACGGTCTCGTTGAACAAAATGGACAGGATGACGCCGAAGCCCAGGGTGGCCATGGCCAGATAGTGGCCCTTGAGCTTGAGCGCGGGCAGGCCGACGAGCGCCGCCACGCCGGAGGTCACGCCCACCCCGGCGCACATGGACAGGCCCACGGGCACGCCCAGGGTGGTGGACAGCGCGGCCGTGGTGTAGGCCCCCAGGCCGTAGAACCCGGCGTGGCCGAGCGAGATCTGCCCGGCGTGGCCCACCAGCAGGCTTAAGCCCACGGCGGTCATGGCGTTCAGGCAGCACATGGTCAGCACGGTCAGGTAGTAGTTATTGGACAGAAGCGGCGGCGCGAGCAGCAGCACCACCAGAAAGCCGCCCAGCCAGCGCATGTCGCGACGGTAGCCCACGCTCACACCCGCTTGCCGTCCTTCTGTCCGAAGAGCCCGGAGGGCCGCACGAACAGAAGGGCCAGGAGGATGACGAAGGCCAGGGCGTCCTTGTAGGCCGAGGAAATAAAGCCCGCGCCCAGGGACTCCAGCACGCCGAGGATGAGCCCGCCGGCCGCCGCGCCAAAGGGATTGCCCAGGCCGCCCAGGATGCAGGCGGCGAAGCCCTTGAGCCCCAGCATCACGCCCACGTCAAAGGAGGTCAGGGTGATGGGCGCCAGGATGGCCCCGCCCACCGCGCCCACCAGGGCCGAGATCATGAAGGACAGAAGCACCATGCGATCGACCCCGATGCCCACCAGGGCCGCGGCCTTGGGGTCGAACGAGCAGGCCAGCATGGCCTTGCCGTGGATGCTGCGCGAGAAGAACATCTTCAGCCCGGCCAGGATGAGCAGGCTGATGGCCAGCACCCAAAGGGTCTGGGGCATCAGCGCCGCTCCGAAGAAGGCGATGGGCGCGGAACCGGAGAATGCAGGCAGGGCGAAGGTGTCTTTCCCCCAGAGGAGCATGGCCGCGCCCCGGATGAGGATGCTTACTCCGATGGTGATAATGACCAGGTTGATCGCCGGGCAGTCGCGCACCGGGCGGATGGCCAGGCGCTCCACCAGCGCGCCGATGAGCGTGGTCCCGGCCACGGCCAGGACGATGGCCAGCGGTTCGGGCAGGCCGAGGGCGTGCATGAAAAACACGCTCATCATGCCGCCGAGCATCACGAACTCGCCCTGGGCGAAGTTGATGATGCCGGTGGTGTTGAAGATGATGGTGAACCCCAGCGCCGTGAGGCCGTAGGTGGCGCCCACGGTCAATCCGGTGATGAGGTATTGCAGCAGGCTGGCTTGGTCCATGCGCTTCCAAAGACAAGGCGGCCGACGAACCCGACAAGGTCCGCCGACCGCGTTGCGTGTTCTTACGTCAGGCTAGTCGACGACCTTCCACTCGCCCTTGTCGATGGTCACCATAAAGAAGGCGCTCTCGTCAAGGCCGTTATGGTTCTCCGGGCTCATGGTGTAGATGCCGCCAGCGCCGGGCATATCCTTGATCTTCTCCAGATTGTCGCGGATGTCCTGGGGCTTGATGGACTTGCCCATCTTCACCGCCGTGGTGAGGAGCTTCAGGGCGTCGTAGGTGTGGCCGCCGAAGGTGGCCGGGGCGCTGCCGAACTTCTTGGTGTAGTCGGCCACGTACTTGGTCAACAGCGCCTTCTGGGGATGGCCGTCCGGCACCTGGTCTGAAGCCAGCAGGCGTCCGGCGGGCAGGATCAGGCCCTCGGCGCTGGGGCCGGCCAGCTCGATGAACTTCTTGGAGGCCACGCCGTGGCTCATGTACAGCGGGATGGCGATGCCGAGCTGGGCGCGGTTTCTGGCCACCACGGCCGGGCCGGGGTTGGTGCCCCAGCAAATGATGGCGTCGGGCGCCACGCCCTTGATCTTGGTCAGCTGGGCGGACATGTCCGTGTCCTTGGGGCCGTAGACCTCGTCGGCCACCAGGGTCAGGCCCTGGGCCGGAATCAGCTCCTGCAGCACGCCGCGCCCGGCCTGGCCGAAGCCGTCGCTCACCGTGAGGATGGCCAGCTTGGTGTAGCCCTTCTTCTTGGCGTCGGCGAGGATCTTGCCTGCGGCGTGGCGGTCCAGGGACGGGGTGTTGAAGACCCAGGGGTCCACGGGCTTGACGATCTTCTCGGCCGAGGCGCAGGAGATCAGCGGAATCTTGGCCGGGGCGAAGAACTTGGCGATGGCCAGGGTGTTGCCGGAGGTGCTGGGGCCGAACACGGCCACGACGTGGTCCTTCTCGATGAGCTTCTTGGCGGCCATGACGCTCTTGTTCACGTCGGTCTCGTCGTCGTAGATCACGACCTCGAGCTTGCGGCCGTCGATGCCGCCCGCGGCGTTGATCTCATCCTGGAGCAGGAGCAGGGTGTTCTTTTCGGGCTCGCCCAAAAACGACGCCGGGCCGGTGACGGAAAGCACCGCGCCAACCTTGAGGGTGTCGGATTCCTTGGAGCAGCCGAGGAGAGCAAGCACAGCCAAGACAATTGCGGCAGCACGCACCATTTTCATGGAAAAGCCTCACCGGATGTTGAAAAGTGAAGGAGCAATCACCGCTGCCCCACGCAGGGCATAAAAGTAAGTGCTCATATCCACACTTGGCGCGGGCTGTCAATGCGCGGGCAAAATCGGCCGCAAGCCGCACTCGTCAGGCATCCGGTCCGGGCTAGTCGACGACCTTCCAGTCGCCCTTGTCGATGGTCACCATGAGGAAGGCGTCCTCGCTCAAGCCGTTGTGGTTTTCCGGGGTCATGGTGTACACGCCCGCGGTTCCGGGCATGGCCGTGATCTTCTCCAGGTTGTCGCGGATGTCCTGGGACTTCGCCGACTTGCCCATCTTCACCGCCTCGATGACCAGGGCGAAGGCGTCATAGGCGTGGCCGCCGAAGGCGGAGGGCGGGTTGCCGTACTTCTTGGTGTAGTCGGCCACGTACTTGGTCAACAGCGCCTTCTGGGGATGGCCGTCGGGCACCTGGCTCACGGCCAGCAGGCGTCCGGCGGGCAGGATCAGGCCCTCGGCGCTGGCGCCGGCCAAGTCGATGAACTTCTTGGAGGCCACGCCGTGGCTCATGTACAACGGGATGACCAGGCCGAGCTGGGCGCGGTTTCTGGCCACCACGGCCGGGCCAGGGTTGGTGCCCCAGCAGATGATGGCGTCGGGCGCTGCGCCCTTGATCTTGGTCAGCTGGGCGGACATGTCCGTGTCCTTGGGTCCGAAGACCTCGTCCGCCACCAGGGTCAGGCCCTGGGCCGGGATGAGCTCCTGCAGCACGGCGCGCCCGGCCTGGCCGAAGCCGTCGCTTACCGTGAGGATGGCCAGCTTGGCGTAGCCCTTCTTCTTGGCGTCGGCGAGGATCTTGCCCACGGCATGGCGGTCCAGCTGCGGGGTGTTGAAGACCCAGGGGTCCACGGGCTTGACGATCTTCTCCGCCGCCGCGCAGGACACCAGCGGCACCTTGGCCGGGGCGAAGAATTTGCTGATGGCCAGGGTGTTGCCCGAGATGCTGGGGCCGAGGACCACGGCCACCTTGTCCTGCTCAAGGAGCTTCTTGGCGGCCATGACGCACTTGTTCACGTCGGACTCGTCGTCGTAGACGATGACCTCGACCTTGCGCCCATCCACGCCGCCCTTGGCGTTCAATTCATCCTGGAGCAGGAGCAGGGTGTTCTTCTCGGGCTCGCCCAAAAACGACGCCGGGCCGGTGACGGAAAGCACCGCGCCGATCTTGAGGGAGTCGGACTCTTTCGAGCAGCCCAGGAAGGTGAAAAGAGCCAGGACGATTGCGGCAGCGCGCGCCATTTTCATGGGAAGGCCTCGTGTGCTGAGTGGTGTAAATGAGTACTCACCCGCAAGGCACCACATGGTTCCTCGGGGTGAGTGCTCATTTCCACACTTCCCGCAGCCTGTCAATGCGGGGGCGGGCCTGGGCCGACTGCTCCGGAACCTTGCGCGGGCTCGCCCGGTCGCCCTGCCCCGGCTCAGACCGCGCGGTCCACGGACTGCGCCTCGAACAGCGTGCCCCAGCGGCTCAACTGGTCCAGGATGGGCAACACGCTCCGGCCCAGGTCCGTCAGCGAGTACTCGACCCTGGGCGGGATCTGGGCGTAGACCTCGCGCAGGAGCATGCCGTCGGACTCCAGCTCGCGCAGCTGCTGGGTCAGCATCTTCTGCGTCACGTTGGGCATGTGCCGTTTGAGTTCGCCGAAGCGCTGGCGTTCCCCTGTGCGCAGGTGCCACAGGATGATGGGCTTCCACTTGCCGCCGATGACCTGCAGGGCCAGCTCCACGGAGCAGAAATAGTGCTTCCCCGCGCAGCAGCGCTGG
>Ga0209800_10002356_pt1 | contig 16867 bp, 15 predicted proteins | sample Higcelweek8metaG_FD_187174 | JGI IMG/M metagenome (GOLD analysis project Ga0209800, IMG submission 187174) | Freshwater pond sediment microbial communities from the University of Edinburgh, under environmental carbon perturbations - High... | ecosystem: Environmental > Aquatic > Freshwater >...
GATAAAAATGTGGTCGTCAGGATTGAAAAAGGAGGAGGCAGGATGAGAATTGTGTATCCTTTGCAAGGAAGGGGGATAGCAAGATGAGAAGGCTCCTGTTTCTCCTTAAGAAAGAGTTCCGGCAGATAGTCCGGAATCCGTTCATGCTCAGAGCCATAATACTGGTTCCCCTGCTGCAGATGCTTATTATTGTACCGGCCATCACTTTCGAGGTAAAGCGTCTCGACCTTGCTGTGACCGACAATGACAGGAGTCCCGCTTCGCGTGAGCTGATATCGAAGCTGGCCGGCTCCACATTCTTCAAAACGACTGCCGCGCCCATGAACATTGCCGGGGCAGAGGAACTTCTTCTTTCAGGCGATGCCGACATGGTACTGATAATTCCGGACGATTTCTCCGAAGGATTGGCAGGCGTGACTAAACCGCGCCTGCAGGTTCTTGTTGATGCCGTCAACTCCACCCAGGCGATGCTGGCCTGGAGTTATCTCACATCGGTTGTCCGCGATTATAACATGGATGTGGTCATGACCCGTGGGGTAGCGCCTACTGCGTTACCAGGGATAACCACATCTCCCCGCTACTGGTATAACCCGACTCTGAATTATAAGCATTTCATGCTCCCGGGGGTTCTTGTAATACTGGTCATTGCAATCGGCCTTATGCTGGCGGGGCTGAACCTCGTAAAAGAGCTGGAGACGGGTACCCTGGAGCAGATCAATGTCACTCCTATCAGGAAATGGGAGCTTATAGTCTCAAAGGTCATACCCTTCTTCATCATGGGATTGATAGACCTGGCCCTGGGGCTGACGGTTGGCTGGATCGCTTTCGATATTCCATTCGAGGGCAGCATCCTGCTCTTCTTTGCCTGCTCCGCCATCTTCCTGGTTGCGGTGCTGGGGATGGCGCTATTCTTCTCAACGCTTGTATCCAACAGGCAGCAGTACCTGTTTGTTGCCTTCTTCTTTACGATGATATTCATTCTCATGAGCGGAATCTTTACTCCGAGTGAAAGCATGCCGCAATGGGCGCAGCAGTTCAACTGGGTGAATCCAGTGGCCTACCTCATGCGTATCAACCGCATGGTGATGCTAAAGGGTGCAGGGTTCAGCGACATCATGCGAGACATGATTATGTTGTCAGTGCTGGCTATGGGATTCATCTTCCTGGCAATAAGAGGATATCGCAAACGGGCATGATCCGGGGGGCGACCTTATTACAATTCTGAATGGTCTACGACCAAATATTGTATTATCCTCCTGTTCTACAATGCTTTATGCGCTACGCGCAATCTTTGGCCATTTAGCATTGTAGCGCAGAAGGTCCCGTGACAAAAGTTGGCCGCAGGCCATAAAGCATTGCAGATGAGGTAATTCCCTAGTCAGTTGGCCGTAGGCCATAAAGCATTGTAGCGCAGAAAGTCCCGTGACAAAAGTTGGCCGCAGGCCATAAAGCATTGCAGGTCAGAAGCGCACATGATGACGAAGGTAGACCATCAGGCTGTCATTGTCATACTATTGCCTATTGCCTACTGCCTACTGCCTTAACCTGGCAGCCTCCTGCAGCTTCCGGATATCCAGCTTTCTCATTTTCATCAACTCCTCTGTCACTTTGGGCGATTCAGCCATTAATTTATCAAGCATCGAGGGCACAATCTGCCAGCTTACCCCATACCTGTCTTTCAGCCAGCCGCACATGCTCTCTTCCCCGCCGTCGGAGATAAGCCCGAACCAATGCCTGTCTATTTCTTCCTGGTCATCGCATAAAACAACAAGGGAGAGCCCTTCAGTGAATCCGTAGGAGTGAGGATAGGAGCTGTCCATTATCATAAGCAGATAGCCGTTAAGCATGAATTCACCGTGCTGAATGTTTCCGGAGGTCTCACCGTCTGCACCGGTGTATCTCAGCATTCCACGTGGCCGGGAATCCGGGAAAAGGGAAGTGTAAAAACCTACAGCCTCCTCAGCTTTTCCGTTGTTCCTGCCAGCAAACATAAGGGTGGGAACCACTTTCTGAATTATATGCTCAGCCTGACCTGTGTATAGCTGCCACGATACACCGTAGCGGTCCTCAACCCATCCGTATCTCGGGCTGAACGGGTAACCGTCAAGCGGCATCAAAGCCTTCCCGTTTACAATCAGCTTTGAGTAGAGACTTTCTACTTCGCCCTGCGATGTGGTAAGATACATAAGCGAGATGGATGGATTGGGACGGAACATGTCGCCGCCGTTGAGCAGCATGATCTTCTGTCCGCTGATCTCCAGCATTACAACAACAGGATTTGTGTCCGTGATTTTCGTGTCAGGGAATATTCCTGCATAGAATTCCGCCATTTCGGAGGCGTTGTTGTTGCACCATATTGAGGGATAGATTGTATTACTCATGGCATTTTTGCAGAGGTTAGCATCTTAATCTCCTTCAGCTTGAACTGAACAATTTTTCTTATCAGGCCATATGGAACAGGTTTGTCAAGGGGAAACTGAATCGCACCTTTGGATACCCTGTAATCCTTAAGTTCCTCACTGAATGCAATATTAGCAGAGGGGGTGGCATAGAAGCCGAGATGGTTCTTGTTCAGGGCAAAGTAGACAAGCGGTTTCCCGTTGAACTTATATGCCGGCATCCTATAGCTTATTGACTCAACGGCACCAGGAGCCGATTTTGAGATTGCAGCCCTTACCTTAAGGAGCAGATCCTGCATCTCCGGGGGCCAGGAGGCGATGTATTCATCGATACTTAGAGGTGGCTTTGTATGCATTTGAAGAATTTTTTTAGCATTTACGCAAATTCCAGACGTAACATATTAAATATAAACATCTGTCTCTTGATAATTGTTGACCCGAAGATCAATATAAGAAGTTACATCTGCCATCTCAATCCTCCCGCCGGCTGATGATTTTTTTTTGCACAGGCAGATACATCTGATTACCTTTGCACAGTTAAAGGGGGGGAATGTTTCTTAATGAATAAGGGCAATTACTGCCATATCTTGCCTACGGACAAGACGCCGGAATTTATGTTTGATGCTGAGGGTACACTCAGCATAAAGGGCAGGGCAATGGCCCTCCACAGGAACGCGCCATCTGAGAAACTTCTGGATTGCATTGACCGCTACCTGCAAAATCCCGCAAGAACGACAACAGTTACAATATCCCTTGAGTACCTGAACAGTTTCGGCACTCAGATCATCGTTGCCATTATCAGGAAACTTTCCGGTGTGGTTCAGCAGGGGAAGAAACTTGTTGTCAGGTGGTATTATGATGCTGAAGATGATGACATCCTGGAACGTGGTCATCACATTTCAGAAACGTTTGATATCCCTATAGAATTCATCCCAATTGAGGACACCTCCCTGTTCAGGTGAGGCAGGCTATTAACGGCTCTGAACGCATACATGGAACCTTACTCAGTTCACCCGCGCACTTACCGGCCAGTGGTCTGAGATAAACACTCCCTCTTCAATCAACCTGTGCGTCTTATGTGTCAGCGCCTTCATGCCGCTGCGGACGAAGATGTAGTCAATCCTCCCCTCGCCGGGCTCATCATTCCAGCCGTTGAATGTGTATGACTCACCGGCAGGCGTGGTCTCAGAGATAAGGTAGGTATCCACGGCAAATCCGCCCTCCCTCATCCTTTCAATTGCCAGGCTTTCAGGCCGTGCGTTGAAATCGCCTGTGATCACAAACTTATTGTCCCCTGCCAGTTTTCTGACCATGCCAAGCAGCACACCCGAACTCATCACCCTGGCCGAGTCGCTAATATGGTCGAAATGAGTATTAAAGAACAGCAACGTATCTTTTTGCACCTTGTCATAGAGCCTGACCCATGTGGATATACGTGTCAGGGCCGCTCCCCACCCGACAGACCCGGGTACTTCGGGGGTGGATGAAAGCCAGAATGTGCCATTCTCAATCCTTTCAAACCGGCCAAGGCGATAAAAGACCGGGCATGCCTCCCCGGCGCGGAGACCGTCGTCACGCCCTGCGGCCACCGACCCGTAGCCAGTCAGCGCTGAGTCGAGGTACTGATACTGATGCCACAGAACCTCCTGCATACCAAGCAGGTCAGGTATCTGGTCATTGATAAAACCTGCAACGATAGCAGCCCGGTTGGGCCAGGCATTGATACTGTCGCGGGGAGTATCCATCCTGATGTTGAATGTTATCACATCGATGGCAGGGTCATCTGCCGTACCGCATGAACATAAAAGAATAGCCGAAAGGGCAACTACGATAAGCGATCTAAGCATATATTTGAAGTTTGTTTGTAAACAGGGTAAAGTTACTTTAAAATTTACATTATGTCGAGGAAACGTACCATTGCGGAGATCAATGAGAAGATCCTCAGCGGGAAAGCTGTAGTACTGACAGCCGAGCAGGTTGCGGCCATGGGCCGAGAAGCAACACCCGCTGAGATTGCAGAGAAGGTTGACGTCGTCACAACCGGCACCTTTGGACCGATGTGCTCGTCGGGCATGTTCATCAACTTTGGTCATACCGATCCGCCTATGCGCATGGAGAAGATCACACTGAATAATGTCCCTGTCTTTGCAGGCATTGCCGCCGTTGACGCCTATATCGGAGCCACCGAGACGGCATTGCCGCAAGACCAGTACGGAGGAGCTCATGTAATTGAAGAACTGATTGCAGGAAAGGATGTTCTGCTTCAGGCCACGGGCAAAGGGACAGACTGCTACCCGCGCACTGAGGTAAAGACACTCATTAACAAGGCCACAGTCAACGAGATGATTATGTTCAATCCTCGCAACGCCTACCAGAACTACAACGTTGCGGTGAACAGTACTCCGAAGATGAAGTATACTTACATGGGCACTCTTCTCCCATCATTCGGCAACGCCACTTTCTCAACTTCGGGTGAGCTCAGTCCGCTGCTCAATGACCCCGAGATGCGAACGATAGGGATCGGTACCCGCATCTTTTTTGGCGGCACGACGGGATACGTAGCATGGCACGGCACGCAGTTCAACACCGGCAAATCGGTCAACGAACACGGCGTTCCGGTTGGCAACTCGGCCACACTGGCACTCATAGGCAATGCGAAGGAGATGACCACGCAGTTCATCAGGGCGGCGTACTTCGAGAAGTACGGAGTCTCAATCTTCATCGGCGTTGGTATACCCATCCCGGTGCTTGATGAGGATATGGCACGAAGGGTCATGGTCCGCAACAGCCAGATACATACCAATATACTCGATTACGGAACACCCGGTCACGATGCTCTGGGACGTATCGATTACAGGTCGCTCTTCTCCGGAGAGATAACCCTCAACGGGAAGAAAATCCGCACCGCACCGCTCTCGAGCGTGAAGGTGGCGAGGGAGATTGCCGAAAAACTCCGTCACGAGATCGAATCAGGCAGGTTCCTTCTGACGGCCCCTGTGGAGCAGTTCACGAAGACATCCGGGCTCAATAACCTGGAAATAAGACTTTGACTTCAAATATTATAAACTATGAAAAGCAGGAGATTTGTGCTGACCTTCCCGCCTGAGGCGACGGGTGAGCCTATTACATATAACCTCATCAGGAAGTTCGACATCATGGTAAATATAGTTAAGGCCGACGTCACGCCGGGCCAGGTAGGACACCTGGTGATGGAGATGACTGCACCGTCGAAGGTCCTGAAGGAGGGGATGGAATACATGAAACAGCAGAATGTGGAGTGTGTTCCCATAGACCGAAAGATCACATACAGCCAGGATCTGTGCGTCCATTGCGGCGCCTGCTCGGCAGTCTGCTTCGCCGGTGCCCTTACAATGAACCGCACTACGGCAGAGCTTGTGTTTGATCCGGAGCAATGCGTCATGTGTGAGCTCTGCCTCACTGCATGCCCTCTTAAGCTTTTCGATATAGACCTTGGGTAAGAGTCCGGCATACCAGCCCCGCCTCTACAGGGAGACCATGGGAAACAGTCGCTGGACAAGTTTCCGTTCCTCGTGGCGTGAGACTGACCTCTGGGTGGCTATCGACAGGGAGCATTACATCCTTGCGGCCGAACGGTACACGATGGACCGCATTCTCTTTTACCGCAAGGTGCTGGAGGAACATATCACAATGCACCCTGAGTTCCGGGATTCGCTCACCCCTGTGGTGGCGCCCGGCGGAGTGCACCACATAATTGCAGCAATGAGCGACGCTGCGCTTGCTGCCGGCACGGGGCCGATGAGCGCCGTGGCCGGTGCCATGGCCGAATACATCTGCAATGACCTGCTGGCGGAGTTCGGTGCTGAAGAGGCTGTGGTGGAAAACGGCGGTGACATCTTCATGAAACTTGTGGCTCCGGCGACTGTTGCAGTGCATGCAGGAGGTTCTCCTCTCTCTGAGAAGATTGCTCTTCTGCCCGGGACGTCCGAAAGCCCTCTGGCTCTCTGCTGTTCCTCAGGTACTGTAGGTCACTCCCTGAGCTTCGGCATGGCAGATGCCTGCATGATCGCCTGCCGGAACGGCGCCCTTGCAGACGCCTACGCCACCGCCTTCTGCAACAGCGTTAAAAGCGCAGATATGGTCTATGAGGTTACAGAACAGGCCCTGAAAATTCCGGAGATTCTCTCAGTTGTTATAATTGCAGGCGACAAGGTCGGACTGGGCGGAACTGTTGAGATTAAGTTCATCTGACGCTCCCGGTTCAAAAGCCGGACCGGGCGGCACGATCAGGATAAAGTTCATCTGACGCTCCCGGCGCCTCCGTTTCAGATCTTCGGCGGATATCCCGTCACATCCCTGATCTCCTCATATAATGGCTGGAGGTGCCGGTACATCTTCGAGTAGACCTTTTCATAAAGATCCCTGTAGATCCCCACATTATGTGCATCCGGCATATACCTGTCGCCCTTGCGGGTCATTGCTGCAACAGCCGATGGAAAGTCGTTGTAATAACCCATCCCCACCGCAGCATTGATTGCTGCACCGATAGCCGAGGTCTCATATGTGTGCGGCCTGTATGTCTCCAGGTTGAAGATATCAGCCGTGATCTGCATCGCCTGTTTGCTCTGCGAGCCGCCACCCGATACAACCACGCTTCTCACAGGTATTTTCGTTCGTTTAACCGTCCGGTTAAGTCCCTCTTTAAGTGAATAGGTGAGCCCTTCAAGTATTGCACGGTACACATGTGCACGTGTATGCACATCACCAAAACCGATTATAGCTCCCTTGGCTTCAGTACCCGGAACCTTGACGCCGGGCGACCAGTAAGGTTGCAGAATCAGCCCCATTGAACCTGCCGGCACTTCATCAACCATTGCATCGAAGAAGGTCTCCGGGTGCTTGCCTGTCTGTTCGGCCATCTGTATCTCCTTCAGACCGAACTCCTTCTTGAACCAGCTTATCATCCAGTACCCCCTGTAGATCTGTACCTCGGTGTTATAGCAGTCAGGCACGGCACTGGGATAGGAAGGAAAAAATGGTATGACTTCGTGATACCGGCTGTGTGTTGTCTGAACCGTGGCGGTGGTGCCGTAGCTTAGACAGGCCACATCAGGGGTTATGACACCCGACCCAAGCACCTCGCTGGCCTTGTCGGCAGCAGCTGCTATCAGCGGAAGTCCTGCAGGAATACCCGTCATCTCAGATGCCTCCCTGCTTATTTGCCCAAGCACTTCAGAGGGCTTAACTATATCCGGCAGCCTGGCCCTGTCCACAGGAAACATCTTGTAGTTCATGTGGTTCCTGTCGGTCCAGTTCTGCGTCTTGTAATCGAACGGCAGATATGCCACCGTGCAACCCACCGAATCCCTGTACTCTCCCGTCAGCACCCAGGTCAGGTAACCTGACAGCAGCAGGTATTTGCTTGTCTTCTCCCATATTTCAGGGGTATTCTGCATCAGCCAGTTGCACTCGCCGTTCTTCACTGCAAAGTGAACCGCCTCCCTCATGTTGACTAGCCGCAGGGCCAGATCCATCATCTTTCCGGGGTATTTTCCCACTGCACTTAGCCGCTGGTCAAGCCATGATATCGCAGGGCGAAGCGATTTACCCTCCGCGTCGAGGTTGATCAGTGTCGATCTTTGCGTGGTCAGGGTGACGGCCTTTATCCGCTCTTTCTCATAGGGCATCTCGCTGAAGAATCGCTTCAAGCCCTCGAACATCTTGTCCCTGAAGTATTCAGGATACTGCTCAGCCCACCCGGGCGCAACTGAAAAATAGGGCTCAATCTCTGTTTTCGTCAGATGCAGTACGTTACCCTGCAGGTCGGAGAGTACGGCGCGGACCGACTGTGTGCCGAAGTCTATGGCCAGGATTAGCTCGTCAGATGATTTCATGGTCAGGTCAGGATAGCTCCGGCTATTAGCCGGGATAAGGTAAGTTATTCGTTCAGTTTACAGCAACCCGGGCACAATGCCCGGATTCAACCAGTTCATCAGTAATCTCATTTCAGCCCCAGCGTGCCTCCGGGATTAATAATGTTTTCCGGATCAAGGTGTTTTTTTATTGCCTTCATCAGCTCCATGGAGTTTTTTCCCATGTGCCCCTCCATCCATGGTGCCAGAACCCTCCCGACACCGTGATGGTGCGAGATGGAGCCTCCGCTCGCCAGGATTGTGTCTACCAGCCCCCTGTGGAACCCGGTGAAATCCTGCCTCTCATTTCCCTTTTCCATGGGACTCATAAAGGTGAAATAGAGATTTGCACCGTTCTCGTAAACGTGCGAGATGTGAATCATCAGGAATGCCTTCGGCCGGCGAGCTACATAGTCATGAGCCGCATTCCATACCTTAAGCAGGTTTTCCCACGTGACAGCCGTCTCGAGGGTATCGGTCATGATTCCCAGGTCCATCAGCGGGTCACGCATGTATGCGCTGGAATATCTTTGTTCAAGCCATTTCCTGACGGGGGAGGTTCCTATATACATCCCCTTTCCTGCGCGGGCCTTTCTTCTGATCTTATTCATGACGAACCGCGCATAGTCGCGTTCCCCCTCCACCGTCGCGAACATCAGGCACCTGCTGCCGGCCGTGAATCCCAGCATCTGCAGTGCCCTGTCGGCGAAGGTGCCGTGGAACCCGCTGGTTTTGAAGGCAATGTCTGTCTCATCGGGATCAGATATACGGAACAGGTGCGGTTTGCCGGATTCGCTCTGCATGATACATCGCATGGCCTCAACGGCCGCTTCAAACGACCGGAAGATGAATGCGGCGGAGGCGGTGTTTTCAGGTGCATAATTGAATATGTGCAGTGTGGCTTCTGTAATTACCCCCAGGGTTCCCTCCGCGCCTGCGAAGAGCCTATAGAGGTCCCATCCCTGAGCTGTACGGGGATAATCTTTCGTCTCAATTACTCCCGCCGGAGTCACTGCCTTCAGGGCAACAACCATGTCTTCTATCTTGCCGTAGCCTGTCGATGCCTGCCCCGCTCCCCTTGCCGAGATCCATCCACCCACAGTTGAATATTCAAACGACTGCGGGAAATGGCCGCAAGTGTATCCCTGACGGTTGAGCTCCTCCTCAAGCGCAGGACCGTACATGCCAGACTGAACCGTAACAGTTTTGTTGGCCCGGTTGACTGCCAGCACCCTGTTCAGGTGTTTTGTCAGATCAAGCGCTATTCCACCGAGCGGGGCCCGGTTTGCCCCGGTGACGGATGAGAGTCCTCCGGCCGGCACAACAGCAATCTTTTCGCCATTGCAATAGCTTATAATCCTCTCAACCTCATCATGAGTACGCGGGGCAACAACCGCATCGGGCGGGTCCGGCACAAGACCCATGCGCAGATCAAGCAGTTCACCGTAGAATTTACCACATGAGAATCGCGCACGCGAGAGATCATCCGTAAGTACATTCTCACTGCCGCAGATAGACTGCAGATGTTCCACTTGCGCCGGACTGAGCATCGGCGCCTTAACCAGCTTCACAGGCTCCGTCCCGGGGAGGTGCTTCCCTTTAAAATCGGTATCCGACAGGCCGAACTTCTCTTTTATGACTTCAGCCATGTGATGACTGACACCCTCCTCTCTCTTGTCTCCCCACTTCAGGATATGACGGTAACTGTTCCCGTTCTCCATAATGTCAGAATAAATCGTAAACCTTTATCAGTGAGGCAATTTCCTCCTCTCTCCTCTTTTCACTCCAGCCCAGCATCCCGGCCGACAGAGATGCGATTTTCTCAATCACAACCTTGCCCGGATTACCCAAAGTGCCTATACCTGTCCTCCGGAACATAATATCAGTGAGGGTCTTGGCGCTCTCGTACTGTATTGCGTAGACAACCTCGGCCAGTATCTCTCCGTCGTGGGTTACCACCTCTGCAAACCGGGGGTTACTTCGGGCAAGGCGAAAAACAACCTGGCTCTCGGTGCCGTAGTTCCTGCTCACATACTCCACTGTATTACGTGAAAAGTCCTTGTAGTTGAGATGCTGCCTGATCATGAACTGCTTCATATCGCGAATCTCGCAGCCTGAGAGATACAGATTCTCGGAGACTGAATCCGCAAGCGTCTTGTTCAGTTTATCCGAGATCATTTTCAGCACCTCGCGGGCGAGGCTCCTGCTGGTTGTATATTTTCCGCCCTCCACGGTTATCATCCCCCCGATGCCGTCAGCGGCATTATCATAAACCTCGTACTTCCTCGAGGTTTCGTACGAGCCCTTGGTCTGGTCATCAACCAGAGGACGCAGTCCGCCATATGCGTGGATAATATCCTCACGTGAAATCTTCCTCCCGAAATTGTTATTAACGTTCTCAATGATCTCATCAATGCTCTCCATTGACACCCGGTATTCGTCGGGATCACCAAGAAACTCCTTGTCGGTTGTACCTATGAGAGAGTGCTCGCGCCACGGCATTATCATCATATGCCCGCCGTCTGGCTTCTGTATTGAGACCACATGGTGACCGGCGATCTTCTTCGTGATTATATGAATCCCTTCAGAACGCTTGACGCGGTGAGTAAGATTTTCGGTGCCGGCAGCCAGGCCCAGGATCTTGTCGGCCCAGGTACCGCCGCAGTTGATCACCAGGTCTGCATGCACCTCCCTCTCTCTGCCAGTGAAGAGGTCCTTTACCTTTACCCCGGTGATCTTTTTCCCCTCACCAAAGATGAATCCCTCAACGGGTGTGTAGTTGGAGACGGAGGCACCGTATTCGGCAGCCGACTTAATGAACGCCAATGTCAGACGTTCCGGGAAAATACTTTGGTAGTCAAAGAAATAGAAAGCATTCCGCAGGTCCTGCATCTTCAGGTTTGGCTCCACCCTGGTTGTTTTCCTGTGATTGATGAGCCTGTGATTCTGCAATTTCTTGCTCCTGTCCCATGTGTCCTTCTTGTCATAGCTGAGGAGATCATACAGGTACATCCCTATTAGCATCTTCCAGATATTTCCGCGCCACCGTTTGTACATCGGCATTATGAAAGGCAGCGGGTAGACGAAGTTCGGGGCGATATTGCCCAGGATTCTTCTTTCGCGGAGCGATTCGCGGACAAGCTTCAGTTCGCCGTTGGCGAGGTAGCGCAAGCCACCGTGAATCAGCTTGGAGGTGGCTGCCGAGGTGGCGCCGCCATAATCTTTTTTCTCGAAGAGGGCGACCGTGAGGCCCCGCGCTGCGGCGATATAAGCCACTGCAGCACCTGTGATACCTCCGCCGACAATAACCAGGTCGAACTTATCGGGCCCCCTTTCTTCAATATACCTGTTAAGCATCATTGATATCCCGTTTTAAACGACGCTGTAAGTTAGTCGAAAATGCTGACAATCATTATGCGGCAGATCAATTCCTGACGGTATAAAAATAGCTTCCCCGCTGCGAGTCGTCGCGCAGCGGGGAAGGGGCCGCAGAAGCAATCTTGCTCTGCGAAACTTAAGCCTTGAACAGCTTGTATTTTGCGGATACAAGCATCAGCGCGGCAAGCAACACAAATAATCCGATATTGCCGACAAGGAATGCGTAGTCCTTCATCGCCAGCAGGAAGAATATAAATACATATAGCACCGTCAGCAGGCCGCTGATGAGGAGCACCATCCATTTCTTGTCAAGCAGTGACCTGAAGAAGAAGGTGAGCAGGCTGATTACAGCTGCTGCTGAGATGAGATATGCGGGATTGAACCCGATGTGCTCGCTCAGAGCGGTGAGCAGCGAGAAGAACATGATAAGTGCAAGTGCCACAAGCAGATAGTAGAAGATATGTATGCGCTGTGAGGAACGCAGTTCGATTATGATGAGAACCAGGAATGTAAGGGCGATGAAGAGAACACCGTACTTCGCGCTGCGTTCAGCCTTCGTATAATGGTCAGCCTCCATAATCAGGTCAACTCCGAATGCCTCATCAGCAGGCGCATACTTCTTCCCCTCCCACACCTGCGGGAAGCTGCGGTTGAGATGGGTGACAACCCAGCTGGCTGTAAAGCCTGTATCAGTCACATCGCGTGTTGCGGGCAGGAAGTTGCCGGTAAATTTCGGGGCATCCCACACTGAAGAGACGGCCACCTCAGTAGTCCTGCCGACCGGTGAGAAAGCCACACTGCCGCTTCCCCTGAGTTTAAGGCCGAGACTGAAATCACCCTTGAACTCCGCCAGTTTAGCGGGGTCGATTGGGAACGGGAATGATATTCCCTTGTCGAAAAGGTCAGTCTGGCCGGCGCCCGGGATAGCGCTGACAACAACGCCACCGACATTAATCTCGACCTTGTCGCTTATCCCCTTGTTGTCCGACACCCCCAGTGATATGTAGGCTTTGTCCCACTGCCATATGTAATCGTTGAGGTGTTCAAATCCGGCAATGACGAAGTTGCCTGAAATTTTCATGTCGGAGTCATAAACCACCGTTTCATAAATCCCCCTGTACCTGAGTTCAGGTGCGAGCACGCCGCTAACCTTCAATTCATCCGGAAGAAGATGCATTGTAGTTGTGACGTATGAGCCGTCATTCGAAACGACCCTCGTTCCGGGTACATTGAGTACCGGTCCGGTGACTGTCTGAGCAGCAGCCCACAGGTCGCCTATCTCAGTCCGTGCGGTCTCGGCGTTGGCAGAGCGCTCCCTTATCACCTCGTTTATAAGCACGAGGGGAATGAGAAGCATCAGACCCATAACTGCGAGAAGGACCATCTTGACGGTCATCGACTCATACCATTTTTCCTGTTTTTCTGTTCCTGTTTCCATGTTATTTGTATTGATTAAAGTACTTTGCGTTTCAAAGTTGAGTTATAAAAAAATTATTTTCTGTTTATCAGTTCTTCGAGGGCTTTGAGGTGGCTGCTGAAGCTCTCCAGGCCCGCCTCGGTTATTGAATAGCTTGTATTGGGTTTCCGGTTGATGAAGTTCTTCTCCATCCTGATGTAACCGGCCTCCTCGAGTGCCCTGAGATGGCTTGCCAGGTTGCCGTCGGTCACCGCGAGGGTATCGCGCAGTCCGGTGAAGTCCATTGCAGGATTTACCGCCAGCACGGACATTATGCCCAGCCTGACACGGCTTTCAAAGGCCTTGTTGAAGTTTGCGAGTATCTGTTTCATCCCCTGTACCTGAGATGCATGAAGAGACCGTAGAAGATATGGATCACCCCGAACCCTATGGCCCAGATTATTATTGTGTATTGAGGAAGCAGGAGGCATGCCAGACCCGTCACCACCTCCAGGACGCCAAGCCAGTGAATCTCTCCGAAGGTGAATTTCCCGGCGTTCATCATGGCCACACCATAAAATATAAGTGATGAGGCTGCGGTGACACTGGCAGGAACGGTTTTCACCGTAAAGAGAATAAAGAGGCCACCTGCAGCAAGCGGAATCAGAAGGCTTACGAGCATCCGTTTCGTGACGGGAGTCCAGGCATGCAGGCCGCTCTTCTTCGCCTTGCGCGAGGAGAGTATGACCGCTCCCATAAACGCAACAACAAGTACAACTGCCATCGCGGCAAAGAGCTCAAGAACAGTCCCGGCGGCAGCCTCGCCGCCACCAAGGGGCCTCAGATACCAGTCGGTATAAGGGGTGTTCCCCTTAATTACAAGGTGAGCAGCATAGGCTCCTGCAAGACCGGCGATCCCGGCTAATATCCCTGATAACCCACTGAGCGACAAGAATCTGGAGGATTCCTCCATGAGCTTGCGGATGACCCTGATGTCCTCCAGGGGCTGATCTGACTGATTCATCATTGTAGTTTGTAGTACTTTGCGCCACAAAGTTAAATTTTCTTTCAATACAACCAAAATATTTTAAGATTATTTTTTTGCGCGGGGAATAAAGGGCAGGATCTGCTTCGCGGGAGCGCGGCAGGAAAGGGCTGGATAAAGGACACGGGGGAAGGACTGGAAATGGCAGAATCCCCCGAGAGGGAGCAGAAACGAACAGGGCAGGATACAGGCCACGGGCGCGGATATGGAAAGGGCGGGATATACTTCGCGAGTGAGGGTACTGTAAAAAAGCCGGATATCAGGAGAGGGCTCCGGTCAGTAGAGCCATGTATTGTAAGTCACCCCCTCAACCGGGTAGTCACCTATCTTCAGGGAATCACTGCTTGTTGACATTGCTCCCACCACCCCCAGGCCGTCTGTAACGTTGGTGTAGACCGGCACCGGTTCCGCCAGGAAGTTGTCGCGGGCCTGATTATGAGCAGTGTACGACTGAAGGTGCAGGTACAGGTCCCTGGTGATCGAGTTGAGCCTGAAACAGGCACGTAAAAACTCATAGTAATCCGTATCAGGGTAAATGCTGTTATAGGTGAGCCTGAGTAAGTACTCTTTGCCCGGAATCAGCTCATCCTGAAAAAGAAAATATGTGTTCGAAAGATACATCTCGAATATGTCATCTTCCTGCTGCGGTGCAATGAGAGGATCTGACAGTGAGCCGAAACTGAGGTCCACCTGCTGGATATTAACAGGGGTGAAAGGGTTAAAAGGCTCATTCCTGTCGCCGTAATAAAAACCGCTTATACCGGAAGCAGAGAACCTGTAGTAGTTCTTCTCCCCTGCCGGATCGCGGAACCGCATCCTCACCACAAGCTCCCTGTACCCGTTACCGATATCCCTGGAGCTTGTGTCAGACAGCACCGCCGGCACAGGGACGGGAATCGAAGCTTCGCCACTAGCTCCTGGAAGACCGGGCACATCAACTTCGATACGGTAGCTTCTTCCAATCTCAGGCTTGTTCGCATTGGAAACATACCTTGAATAAGGGCTCGCCGGTACATAGTCAGGTGCCGGCGGAGGCGCAACATAGGTAAGAACCTCAAGCAATACCCCGTCACGGAAGACCCTCACCACAGCATTCGTAATCTGCCTCGGCTGGTAACGCCACTGAAATACTGAATGGCTTCCGGCTACAGAAACCGCAATGAGGCTGTCGGGATGCAGAAGGGCATAAATAACAGTTTTCGGCTCTGCCTCCGTCCCCTTGTACTCAATGTCGCTCTCACAGGAGAACAATCCGTGGACCAGGAGAACGACAGCAGGCAGAAAGAAAATACGTTTTGGTTTCCTCATGGCTGTCAGAACTTGAAGGAATATGAGAACGACGGAATGATCGGGAAGACGCTCACTTTGCGCAGCACAGGCTTGCTATAGTAGGTCATCTGTCCCGGGTTAACCGGGTCAGGCTCTGAAATATATTTTTCACCCCAGTAAACGAAGAACGGGTTGAGGCGGTTGTAGGCATTGTATACCGAGAAGCTCCAGGTGCGGATTCCGTTCTTTTTCTTCTTGTGCAGGTTGACTCCAAGGTCGAGCCTGTGGTATGAGGGAGTGCGGTAGTTATTCCTGCCCGGAAAATCGGTTGTTGAGGTATATGCATACCCTTTGATGAAGAAATCTTCAGGAGGGTATTCGGCAACACCCAGGGTGGCAGCATTACCGGTGCCGAAAACCCATACGATACCGGCGTCGACCTTTTCACTGAAGGTGTGGGTCAGGGCCACGCTTATGTCATGTCTGCGGTCATACTTCGCCGGGAAGGTTTCGCCGAAGTTCAGGTTTTCGAACCTGCGCTGGGTCCATGCGAGGGTATATCCTATCCATCCCGTCAGCTTGCCGTAACTCTTCTCAACCATGAACTCGGCCCCGTAAGCCCACCCCTTCCCTTTTTCGACCTTCGACTCCCAACCTGCCCCGGTTCCGCCGAAGAAGGCGCCCTCCTTGTATTCAATCAGGTTGTCCATTGTCTTGTAGAATGCTTCCACAGTCATCTCCAGGTCGCCCGGCAGGAGAAATCCCGAGCCTATGGCCACCTGGTGTGACACCGGCGGCCCGAACCGCTTTGTAACCGGCAGCCAGAGATCGGTTGGCAGGCTGATGGCGGAGGTGGTGAGCAGGTGCACAAACTGACCCATCTTGCTGTACGAGAACTTGAAAGAGAGATCGTTCGTGGCAAGATAACGAAGCGAGAATCTCGGCTGGAAAACGAAATAACCTGTATCCTGAACACTGAACATCGACATCCGGATGCCTGCATTTATCTTTATCCTTGATGTGATGTCAATGTTGTCCTCGGCGTACATGATGAACTCACTGGCGCTCACCCTCATGTCCCCGATAACGGTATCCACTCCGTCATCACCCATCATCGGGTCATACCTGAAAGTTGTGACACCGGGCCTGAAGTGATGGTATGTGTAACCGGTTCCGAATTTGACAGAATGACGGGGCGACAGGTACCAGTCGAAATCGATCTTCGCCCCAACGTCCTCTATGCCTGAGAAATACTTGAAATAATCAACCTCCTTAGCCTTTGTGGAAAGGTCCTCGGTGGATGATTCGATTGTAACATCGAAATCGTACTTACTGTAAGTGAAGGTAGTGTTACTGAACAGCTTATTGGTTATCAGGTAGTTCCACCTCAGCGCCGTTATAATGTTTCCCCAACCCAGGCCGTAGCTGTCCCTGAACTCCACCCTGTTGTTGCCTCCGTCAGAATAATTGGTCTCGTTTCTGCTGCGGG